>SAMEA104315420__coassemble_122_pt1 | contig 87703 bp, 68 predicted proteins | sample SAMEA104315420__metabat2_low_PE_049 | metagenome-assembled genome bin SAMEA104315420 (sample SAMEA104315420) | gut metagenome | biome: Monkey gut; feature: monkey-associated habitat; material: faeces | place: China | collected 2013
ATAAAATAACAACATTTTTAAGTGAGCAACGAAATCTTAAATGAAAGAGCCGTGTTAACTTCTTAACTTCTAATCTCCCCCCTATGTGTATTTTACTAAAAAAAGTGTAACTTTGTGGGGTGATTTATGAGTTCACTGTTTGGTAAAATACTTGACACACGGCCGAAGCCTAACGAGGCTGTTGGGCATATCGAGCTTCTCGACACCACACTGCGTGATGGCGAGCAAACCTCTGGTGTGAGCTTCTCTACAGCTGAGAAGCTGAGCATATCGCGTATGCTGCTCACCAATCTGCGTGTGCCTCGCATCGAGATTGGCAGTTGCCACGTTTCCATCGGTGAATTCGAGTCGGCAAAGGCGATTTGCCAATGGGCTGCCGACAATGGGCAACTCGCGCGCATCGAAATTCTGGGATTTATCGACGGCGGTAAATCGGTGGAATGGGTGAACAAGGTGGGCGGCAAGGTGATTAATCTGCTGGTGAAGGGATCGGAAAGGCACTGCAACCTTCAACTGGGCAAAACGCTCGAACAGCACTGCGCCGACATCGTGAGGGAAGTGAACTTGGCGCACGCCAAGGGGCTGAAGGTGAATCTGTATCTTGAGGACTGGTCGAATGGCATACGCGCCTCCAAGCACTATGTGTATAAACTGATGGACACGCTTCAGCAACTGCCCATTGAGCGATTTATGCTTGCAGACACGCTCGGCATCATGAATCCTAATCAGGTGTATGAATACTGCAAGCGTATGGTGAACCGCTACCCTGCTCTGCATTTCGACTTCCACGCCCACAACGACTACGACCTTGCCACAAGCAACGCTTTTGCCGCTGGATTGGTGGGCATAAAGGGCATTCACTGCACCATCAACGGTCTGGGCGAGCGCGCCGGCAATGCTCCGCTGGCTTCGGTGGTGCCTATGGTGCACGACATGCTGCACATGACCACGGGCATCGACGAAAAGCAAATCTACACCGTGAGCCACATCGTGGAGTCGTTCTCTGGTGTGGTGGTGGCGCAAAACGAGCCTATCATTGGCGAGAATGTGTTTACACAAACCGCTGGCGTACATGCCGACGGCGACAGGAAAAACGAACTCTACTACAACAGCCTGCTGCCCGAACGCTTCGGCCGCAAACGTGAATACGCCCTTGGTAAACTGTCGGGCGAGGCAAGTATCACCGAGAATTTGCTGGAACTGGGCATTCAGTTGGGCAAGAAATACGTGCAGAAAGTGACCGAAAGAATCGTTCAATTGGGCGATAAAAAGGAGATTGTGACGCAAGACGACCTGCCCTACATCGTGGCAGATATCGTGAAGCGCGACTCGGTAATCAACAAGGTGAAAATTGTGAACTACTCGCTCACTATGTCGCACGGACTGCACCCCACAGCCACGGTGAAACTCGAAATCGAAGGCAAGGAATACGAGCAAAGCGCATTCGGCGATGGCCAGTTCGACGCGTTTATCAAAGCGGTGAAGAAAATCTACAAAGACAACCTGAAACGAGAAATGCCTCGCCTCACCAACTACACGGTGAGCATTCCACCCCACGGCAGCACCGACGCGCTGGTGATGACCAACATCACTTGGAACTACAATGGCCACATCATCAAAACGCGCGGCCTGGAGGTGGACCAAATAGAAGCCGCCTTCCAAGCCACCATCAAAATGCTGAACATCATCGAAGGTATGCGCAAATAGAATGGCGGTAATGGACTGTGCCCCCCAAAAACGATAACGCCCAAACGTAGGGACATGCCTTCGGCATGTTTCAATAGCAAATGCGTCAACACACAGGAAACATGCCAAGGCATGTCCCTACGTTATGATGAATCACGGATTTAACTTATTATCATTTCAGACCGATGCTATCATTTTGATTACTAACAATTTGTTACGAATAGCAAAAATAGTATTCCCCACCAACAACCGCCCCATGCCTGCCATACGCGCAAATAAATATTGGCGTTTTTTGAAATGGAATGAAAACTATTTCGTAAATTTGTGCAGCAACCATTAATTATGCTATCAAGACAATGACTGAAATGGATTTTATAGTGAGCGAAAATCTGAGCATCTCCCCTCTTTACGGACTGCTCAAACTCACTCCACAATCAGGCACGATGCCTGACACGCACCCCGGACAGTTTGTTCAGGTGGAAGTTCCTCAATCAAAAACCACTTTCCTCCGCCGCCCTATCTCCATCTGCTATGTGGATGAAGAGCGAAATCAGCTCTGGCTGCTCATACGCAAGGCTGGCGAGGGCACAGCATCGCTTTTGGCAACACGAGTGGGCGAAACGCTCAACCTTGTGATGCCACTTGGCAACGGCTTCAGTTGCTCGTTCGCTGGCGAAATGATGCTCATAGGTGGCGGCGTGGGCGTCGCTCCATTGCTCCAACTGGGTAAAGTGCTCTCTAAACTTGGCAAAAAGGTGAGATTTCTGCTTGGCGCACGCTCGGCAAGCGACTTGCTGCTGCTCAACGAGTTTAAGCGTTGGGGCGAGGTGTATATCTCCACCGAAGACGGTTCAGAGGGCGAAAAGGGATTCGTTACCCAACATTCCATCCTCAATTCCCCCATCGACCACATCGCTTGCTGCGGCCCTCAACCCATGATGAAAGCCGTGGCTGCCATTGCCAAGAGCCAGGGCATCGACTGCGAGGTGTCGCTCGAAAACATGATGGCTTGCGGTTTGGGCGCTTGTTTGTGCTGCGTGGAAGACACCGCCGACAGCGGTCATGTGTGTGTATGTAAAGAAGGTCCTGTATTTAATATAAATCGATTGAAATGGTAGATTTAAGCGTTGAAATTGGAAAACTGAAGTTGAAAAACCCGATTATGACTGCATCGGGAACCTTTGGATATGGCGAAGAATTCGCCGATTTTATCGATTTGAACCGCCTTGGAGGCATCATTGTGAAGGGCACCACGCTCCACCATCGCGAGGGCAACCCTTATCCTCGTATGGCAGAAACCCCAAGCGGTATGCTCAACGCCGTAGGGCTCCAGAACAAAGGCGTGGATTACTTCATCGAGCACATTTATCCCCGTATCAAAGACCTTGACACACGAGTGATAGTGAATGTGAGCGGTTCATGCATCGACGATTATGTGGCTGTGTGCGAAAAACTCAACCCTCTCGATAAAGTGGCAGCCGTGGAAATCAACATCTCTTGCCCCAACGTGAAGCAAGGCGGTATGGGATTCGGCACCACATGCAGCGGTGCGGAGAGCGTGACAAGCGCCGTACGCAAAGCCTACGACGGAACAATGATTGTGAAACTCACGCCAAACGTGACCGACATCACCGAGATAGCACGCGCCGTGGAGGCAGCTGGCGCTGATGCCGTGTCGCTCACCAACACCTTCCTGGGCATGGCTATCGACGTGGAGAAGCGCAAACCTATGCTCTCTACCATCACAGGCGGCTTGTCGGGACCTTGCATTCGCCCTATTGCGGTGAGAATGGTTTGGCAGGTGGCCAACGCCGTGAAAGTGCCTGTTGTGGGACTTGGCGGCATTGCAAGTGGCCGCGATGCCATCGAATTCCTCCTTGCCGGTGCCACCGCCGTGCAGATTGGCACAGCCAACTTCGTTGACCCACAAGTGACCATTAAGGCAATCGACTACATTGAAGATTATTTGAAACGCCACCAAATAGCGAGCGTGCGCGAATTAATCGGAGGAATGGAGGTGTAACTCACCCATTCGCCTTTCGCGCCCTCAAAGGGGCTTAAAACGGCTTTACGGTCGTTTTTATCCACAACTCGCACCATAAGAAATCAGAAAAGGCTCAAAAGCGACTTGCTTTTGGGCCTTTTCTTCGATTTTACCGCCTAAAATTAGGCATATATGATAGAATTTGATAGGAGTATTCCTGAGAATGATGCTTAGCGGCTGCTACGGGGGATAAATTCCTCGAAGCTGTTATCACTATAGAATACCATGATTGAAGTCACACGGCGCTCCACAGGTGCCACATTCACGCCTTTTTCCACTGCTGGTTTAGTAGTTTTTTTCGCCATAGTTTGCAAGGCTGCCGAGATGGCCGCCACAGGCGTGGGTGGCGGTGTGGTGGGCTGATACGACGACTCATCATCACCGAATGAAATAGAGGTCATATAGGGTGTGCGAGATTCCTGACCAACTTCCGATGCAGTGGAATTTTCTAAATTCTCAGAGGGTTGAGCCACGGTGGGCGAGGGCATAGAGTTCGCATTTGGAACAAACATATCTCCGTCACCAAACATAAGCCACATTATATTAAGAGCTGGATAGGCATTATGAATTTTAGTGATGAGTTCATCACTTACTTTTTTGTTGCGCCCATTGAGCAGCTGCGATAGAGTAGGACGGGGAATATCGCAAGTGTCGGCGAATGTGGAATTAGAAATTCCGTTATGACTTAAGAAAAATTTTAGGCGAGAAACTATGTCCATAATTGCAAACAGTAAAAATCTACTAAAAATTGAGTTTGCAAATGTATAAACAATTATTTAAAAACACAAATTTATTGACGTAAATCTAAATAATGAATTTGTAAATAGCAAATGTCATAAAACAAACAGCCAAAATACCCAATTCAACATTCAAAACACCCGATTCACATATCCAAAATTCATATTTCACAATTATATTATATTACAACTTTAATTAATATAAATCATTAGGCTGATACACAATATATTACCTTATATTAAACCATACTTTATAGCAAATTGCCCATTCTGACACAAAAACCACCATAAATTATAACTTTATAATTTAGTATTTATTTAATTGAATTTTAGTGATTTGTACTAATTGTAAATAATTGTTAACCATTATTTTTAATGCGTTTGTAAACGATTTAATCGTTAATTCTCCAGCACACCATTCCACTTTCAAAACGCAAACCGAAAAACAAACGAAAACAGTCTGTTTCATTTTGCAAAACACGATGTAGTTTTACGAATTAATCGGTGGATTTTGTAATTTAAATTCACAAACACACAGCGGTAATTTTACCATTTTCTGCGGTGTTTTCGCTAAACTCATTCTCCTGCCATTTTTTTCAATCAAATCCATAATTCGTTCACAAAATCAAATTCTAATCAATTCTCAGAGGGTAATCCACGGCAAAAATATATGGTGTAACCTTTTGATAAACAAATAGGTTACACCACATGATACAGTATGCAAACATGTAAACTGCTTGATGCTTCAGAAAAATGTAAAATAGGTGGTTTTTTACGGCGAATGTGCGCCACACAGCCCTGTAAGGACACCAAAACGGCTTTTTACTGCTTCAAATCACGCAAAAATCGGTGAATTTTGAATTTTCTGACGCAAAAACCGCGTCATTTTTCTGATAATTCTTTTTTCAGGAATCGGGCAGTGATTGAATTTGGATTCTCTGCCACCTCCTCTGGAGTACCAAAAGCCACGATTTGTCCGCCATTTCTGCCACCCTCTGGCCCGAGATCAATGATATAGTCGGCGCACTTAATCACATCTAAATTGTGATCGGTGGTAATTACCGTATTTCGCTTTTGGACCAATTTATCAAGCACCGATAAAAGTATCTTAATATCTTCGAAGTGCAAACCGGTGGTTGGCTCGTCGAGAATGTAGAGCGTTTTCCCCGTGTCTTTTTTCGAGAGTTCGGCGGCGAGTTTCACACGCTGACATTCTCCACCCGAAAGAGTGCTCGACGGTTGACCGAGTTTGATGTAGCCCAACCCTACTTCTTGCAGCACTTTTATCTTGTTGAGAATCGCAGGAATTGCATCGAAAAACTCTACGGCTTGATTTATCGTCATGTCAAGGACATCAGCAATCGATTTTCCCTTGAATTTCACCTCCAAAGTCTCTCTGTTATAGCGCTTTCCGCCACACACCTCACATGGCACGAGCACATCGGGCAAAAAATTCATTTCCACCGTTTTATAGCCATTTCCGTTACACACCTCGCATCTGCCGCCCTTGGCGTTAAATGAGAAACGTCCGGGCTTGTAGCCACGAATCTTCGACTCTGGCAGGTTCACAAACAAATTGCGAATGTCGGTAAACACGCCTGTGTAGGTGGCGGGATTGGAGCGTGGTGTGCGCCCCAATGGCGACTGGTCAACGGTCACCACCTTGTCGATATGCTCCAAGCCCTCAATGCTCTTGTAAGGGAGCGGCTCGGTGAGCGAGCGATACAGCTTTTGGCTAATGATGGGCTGAAGCGTGCCGTTGACCAGCGACGATTTACCGCTGCCCGATACGCCTGTCACGCAAATAAACGTACCCAAAGGAAAGTCCACGTCCACATTCTTGAGGTTGTGTCCATTGCAGCCACGAAGCCTTATCACGTCGCCATTGCCCGAACGGCGCACCTTCGGAATTTCTATCTTCTTCAATCCGCTCAAATAATCGGCGGTGAGCGTGCTTTCTTTGAGCATTTGCTTAGGAGTGCCCGCAAACACCACATTACCGCCTCTACGCCCCGCTTTCGGGCCTATATCCACAATATAATCGGCATTGAGCATCATGTCTTTGTCGTGCTCCACCACTATCACGGTGTTGCCCTCGTCGCGCAGTTTTTTCAGCGACGCTATGAGGCGTTCGCTATCACGCTGATGCAGACCGATGCTCGGCTCGTCGAGAATGTAAAGCACATTCACCAGTTGCGAGCCTATTTGTGTGGCCAAACGGATGCGCTGGCTTTCACCACCAGAGAGCGAAGCCGATGAGCGGTTGAGCGACACATAATCCAAACCCACATCAAGCATAAAATTCAGTCGGCTAAGGATTTCCTTCACGATTTCATCGGCAATTTTCCACTTTTTCGATTCCATGTGGTTGTGCAAATCGCCGAGCCAGTCGCGCAGTTCGCTGATGTCCATACTCGCAAGCTGCGCAATGTTTTTGCCGTTGATGAAGAAATGCAAAGCCTCCTTGTTCAAGCGCGCGCCGCCACATTCTGGGCATACGCAACGCGAATAGAACTGCCCTGCCCATTTCTGCGCCTTTGAGCCTGCCGATTCGTCTTGCTGAAGTTCGATATACTTCACCAGTCCGTCGTAGGTGAGGAAATAGTTGTTGGTGCTCAGCGTTTCGGTTTTGATGTTGAGCCGTTCGTCGGTGCCGTTCATGATGTCGTCGAGGGCTTCTTCAGGAAGCTCCGACAGCGGCGTGTTGATGTCGCAACCATATTTTTCACAAATGGCTGCAATCTGCCAAAACACCAGCGAATTTTTATATTTTCCCAAAGGCAGCACTCCCCCTTCTTTGATGGAGAGCGACATGTCGGGCATGATTTTCTCGCGGTCAACGAGATTCACATAACCCAGTCCCTTGCACTTGTGGCAAGCGCCCTGTGGCGAGTTGAACGAGAAATTATGCGGAGCCGGATCGAGGTACGAAAGCCCCGTAGATGGGTCCATCAGCGTCTTGCTGTAATAGGATATTTCATCGGTGGCGGCGTCGAGGATAAGCAGTTGGTCTTTGCCCTGCCTAAACGCCAGTTCCACGGTTTCTTTAAGGCGTTTTTCGTCCTTTCGCGCCACTTTCAAGCGGTCGATCACCAGTTCTACAGTGTGATTCTTGTAGCGATCGAGCTTCATGCCGAATGTGATTTCACGCAATTCGCCATCAATACGCACGTTGATATAGCCCTTCTTCCTATATTGCTCGAAAAGGTCTTTGTAGTGGCCTTTGCGATTCTTCACCAGTGGCGCCAGAATGTAAATTTTCTTGCCGTCGTACTTGTCGAGAATCAGCGAAAGTATCTTTTCAACGGAGTATTTCACCATACGCTCGCCTGAGGTGTAACTCACGGCATCGGCGGCACGCGCAAAAAGCAGTCGCAAATAGTCGTAAACCTCTGTAGAGGTGCCCACGGTGGAGCGAGGATTTTTGTTGGTGGTTTTCTGCCCTATCGAAATCACTGGGCTAAGCCCCGTAATCTTGTCCACATCAGGGCGTTCGAGCACGCCGAGCATATTTCGCGCGTACGCAGAAAATGTTTCCAAATATCGACGTTGTCCTTCGGCAAAAATAGTGTCGAACGCTAACGACGATTTTCCACTACCACTCAGCCCCGTAATCACAGTGAGCTTGTAGTGTGGAATATCCACATCTATGTTTTTCAGATTGTGGACACGTGCGCCAAGCACACTCACACATTCAGTTTCTTTCCCGTTGAAAATCATAATTTGCAAAGTTACAAAAAGAAGTCAGAAATCAGAAATTAGAGGTTAGAAAGATGTTAGAAATTAGAAATTAGAAATTAGAAATTAGAAATTAGAAATTAGAAATTAGAAATTAGATGTTAGATGTTAGAGCGAAGTGTTCCGAGTTCTCCAAGTTCTCCGAATGCTCCGAATGCTCCCCCCCTAAATCCGCATCACCATTTCCCCTACCGCATTGTGTAAAACAAAGCCGTGCCACTATCATAGCGGCACAGCCTTGTTTTACGTTTATTTCAAATCGTTCTTTATTCCACTACGGTAGTGCCGCTCTTCAGGGCGTTTTTGCGGTAGCGGAGGATGTTGATGTCGCCGCTGAGCTTATACACTTTGTCGTCGGCACCTCGTGCTTGAATCACGTAGTAATATACGCCTGTGCTCACCAATTTGCCGCGATATTTGCCGTCCCAACCGTCGTCGGGGTTGCTAAATTCAAATATCTTGTTGCCCCAAGTGTTGAAGATTGTGCAGTGAAATTCCACAATCGACTTGTGCTTCACTTTCCAAATGTCGCCCACACCCTCTGTTGAACCTGGAGAGAACACATTTGGGCAAACCAGTTCGCTTTCGCCAATGTGCACGGTGTAGGTGGGACCGTATGCCTCGCAACCGCCTTGCAGGTTCGTGCCCACAAAGCGCCAATACGATGTGCCTGTAGTGTTGAAGGTTTGCTCCACTTCGTCATCGTTGAAGCGAGCCTCTATGCTCTGAAAATCAGGGTCGAGTGCCTTTTGCCACTCTTTGTGGTCAACGGCGTCGGTGCAATACGCCTTAAATGTCACCGTTGCAGGAGCCGAACCGCCCAATTCCTCGCTTTCATCGGTGTTTTCGCCACCTTCGCCGCCTTCACTGCTGTCTTCGTCGTCGCTCTCATCGGTGCCGTCGTTGCGCTTTTGCTTGATGGCAGTGGTGCGAACATCCACGGCTGTGGTGGTGTAAGTGTCGCTCTCCATTTCCACTTCCTCATTCCAAAATTTGAGGAAACGGTCGCCACTGATATGGAATGTGGTGTTACACAGCGGAGCAGTAATCACCAACTGCGGTTTTACCGATGTGAGCACGTTGGTGGTATCCACCTGAGTCCATTGAACGGCGGTTTCGTCCCATACGAGCGTACGGAAGTTCAACTTAATTTCACGGCTCAGCACCCTTCTCACACCAGTAATGGTGAAATACGATATTTCGTCGGCGGATCCATCGATGCTCAGCGTGGCAGTGCCGCAATCCTCTGGCGCAAGGGCAGAAATGCTGTTGAAGCGCAAATAATGGTCGGCATAATTCACCACCCAAACGTAGGTGCGATTGGTGCCTTCCTCAATGATATAGCCCTGACCGGCAACCACTTGCGCAAGCGTAGTGGTGCGCCCATCGGTAGTGATACCCGAAATTTCCTCGGCATATCCCCCACCTTGGCTACCAAAACTATACCACACCACAGGCGTATCGCTCGTCGCCCGATACTGCATTCCCACGCCCTGCGTGTTGTAAATCACAAAAATGTGGTTTAAACCCGTATTTTTCTCAGGAATCAAGTCGTAAACCTCGTGCGAGCCGCCCACAAACGACACCTGTGCCCACCCCGATACCGAAGCCAGCACAGCCACTATGATGAGTAAAAAAATCTTCTTCATAACATACAAAGATAACCATTATCAACAATAATAACGAAAAATCCGCCCCAAAATTGCCCATACGCAATTTTTCAAACCCCACACGAGCCCACACAAGATGAAATATTGCGCTATAACAAGTTTGGTTTGTTAAGGAGATTGGGGTACTATATAGAATAATGTGTGGGGGTTGTTGAAATAAAAATGGCGGTTTTGCTTTGTAGTGCGAGTGGATTGCTTTAACTTTGTAGAAGAATTTAGATTTAAACAGTAATCCATCTTAATTTTTTATGATTACATTCTTTAAAAAAGGAGCAAACACCATCTATGCGATAGGTGCTGACCATGCTCTTTCACCAAAGGAACTTGAGAAGTTAGAATGGCTGCTCGGCGGCATTCAAGTGCAGGACGACACTTTACGAGGCACGTTTATCGGCCCACGAAAGGAGATGATTACGCCCTGGAGTACGAACGCGGTCGAAATCACCCAAAACATGGCGATGACCGGCATCGAGCGCATCGAAGAGTTCACAACCACAAAAGAAAAGAACCCCAAGTACGACAAAATGCTTCAACGTGTGTACCACACATTAGACAGCGACACCTTCACTATCACTCGTACGCCGGATCCTATCGTTTATATCAACGATATTGAAGCCTACAATAAGTCGGAAGGTTTGGCTCTCAGCCCCGAAGAAGTGGATTACCTGAAAGGACTTGGCAAGCGCCTCGGCCGTCCTCTCACCGACAGCGAAGTGTTTGGTTTCTCTCAGGTGAACAGCGAGCACTGCCGTCACAAAATTTTCGGCGGCACTTTCATCATCGACGGCGAGGAAATGCCTACAAGCCTTTTCAACCTCATTAAAAAGACCACCAAGGAATATCCCAACAAGGTGATTTCTGCCTATAAAGATAATGTGGCGTTTATTGACGGCCCAAAGATTGAGCAATTCGCTCCAGTAAATCCCGACCAACCCGACTTCTTTGAAGTGAAGGAAATCGACTCGGTGATTTCGCTCAAGGCCGAAACCCACAACTTCCCTACCACCGTAGAGCCTTTCAACGGTGCCGCTACTGGTTCGGGCGGTGAAATCCGCGACCGTCTGGGTGGTGGACGCGCAAGTTTGCCATTGGCTGGCACGGCTGTGTATATGACCAGTTACCCTCGCACTGAAGCTGAGCGTGCTTGGGAACGCTGCACCATGCCTCCACGCCCATGGCTATATCAAACTCCTGAAGAAATTCTCATCAAGGCTTCAAACGGCGCAAGCGACTTCGGCAACAAGTTTGGCCAGCCTCTTATCTGCGGCTCTCTCCTCACATTTGAGCACGAGGAAGCAAAACGCCAATTGGCATACGACAAGGTGATTATGCTTGCCGGTGGTGTGGGTTTCGCCAATAAGCGCGACGCAATCAAGGGCACTCCAAAGGCTGGCGAGAAAGTGGTGCTGATGGGTGGCGACAACTATCGCATCGGTATGGGCGGTGGCGCCGTTTCGAGCGTGAACACCGGCCAATATGCCAACGCCATCGAACTCAACGCCGTGCAGCGCGCCAACCCTGAAATGCAGAAGCGTGTCGCCAACGTGATTCGTGCCTTGGCTGAAGACGACACCAACCCTATCGTGTCGATCCACGACCACGGCGCTGGCGGTCACCTCAACGCCCTCTCTGAACTGGTGGAAGAAACTGGCGGACGCATCGATATGGCAGCTCTGCCTGTGGGCGACCCTACCCTTTCATCAAAGGAAATCATCGGCAACGAAAGCCAGGAACGCATGGGCTTTGTGGCTGAGGAAAAGGATTTGGCTCGCATCAAGAAGATTGCCGAACGCGAGCGCGCTCCATTCTATGTGGTGGGCGAAACCACTGGCGACGACCGCTTCGTGTTTGAGCAAGCCGACGGCGTGAAGCCTATCGACTTGGGCATGAAGGATATGTTTGGCAGTTCTCCAAAGACTGTTATGACCGACAGCACTAAGCACCACAAATATAAAGCAGTGAAAACCGACGCTGCAAAACTCAACGAATATATCGAAACCGTGCTTCAAATTGAAGGCGTGGCATGTAAGGACTGGTTGACCAACAAGGTGGACCGCTCTGTGACTGGTAAGATTGCACGCCAGCAATGCCAAGGCGAAATTCAGTTGCCTTTAAGCGACTGTGGCGTGGTAGCCCTCGACTACACTGGCAACAGCGGTATCGCCACCTCTATCGGCCATGCGCCTCAAGCCGGTCTTATCGACCCTGCCGCTGGATCTGTGCTCTCTATCACCGAGGCATTGACCAACATTGTGGGCGCAAACCTCAATGGCGGTCTGAAGGCAGTTTCGCTGAGTGCCAACTGGATGTGGCCATGCCGCAACGAGGGTGAAGACGCTGGTCTCTACCGCGCAGTGAAGGCTTGTAGCGATTTCGCTTGCTCCCTCGGCATCAACATTCCAACCGGTAAGGACAGCCTTTCTATGACCCAGAAATACGGCAACAAGAAGGTGATTGCCCCAGGCACCGTGATTATCTCTGCTGGCGGTGAGGTGTGCGACGTGAAGAAAACCGTAAGCCCTGTGCTCCAACAAAAGAAGAGCCGTCTCTACTATATTGATTTCTCTGGCTGCGACATGCAACTCGGTGGCTCTGCCCTTGCACAATCTATGGGATTACTTGGCGACAAGGCTCCTGGCGTGAAGAGTGCCGATTACTTTGCCAACGCATTCAATGCTGTGCAGGCTTTGGTGGAAAACAAGCAACTCTTGGCAGCACACGACATCAGCGCTGGCGGTTTGCTCACCACTGTGCTTGAAATGACTTTCGCTAACACCAAGGGCGGTGTGAACCTCGACCTCGACGGTATGGCTGAGCAAGACATCGTGAAGGTGCTCTTTACCGAAAATCCTGCTCTTGTGATTCAAGTGGCAAACAACCAATGCGGCAAGGTGGAACGCGAACTCGCAGAGCGTGGCGTGAAGTTTATCTACATCGGTGAGCCTTCTGAAGAGCGCACCGTGACCGTGACACAGAACGGCGACGAATACATGTTCTTCATCGACTATCTACGCGACCTTTGGTTCAAGACCTCATATCTGCTCGACTGCAAGCAAAGCGGCAACAAATTGGCAAAGGCTCGCTTCGAAAACTACAAGAAGCAACCTCTGCGCTGGCGTATGCCTGCTGGCTTCACTGGTAAGGCGGCAGACTTGGGCATCAACGGTTTCAAGCACGGAAAAACCGGCATCAAGGCGGCTATTATCCGTGAAAAGGGTGTGAATGGCGACCGTGAAATGGCTTATTCACTCTACCTTGCCGGATTCGATGTGAAAGACGTGCACATGACCGACTTGATGAGTGGTCGCGAAACACTTGAAGATGTGAATATGATTGTGTTCTGCGGCGGTTTCTCCAACAGCGACGTGCTCGGCTCTGCCAAGGGATGGGCAAGCGGCTTCGTGTGGAACGAAAAGGCTAAAAAGGCACTCGAAAACTTCTACAAGCGCGCCGACACTTTGAGCCTCGGTATCTGCAACGGTTGCCAAGTGATGATTGAACTCAACCTGCTCAACCCAGAATACAGCAGCCAGCCTCACATGGACCACAACGATAGCCACAAGTTTGAATCCAACTTCATCGGCCTGTCGATTCCTGAAAACAACTCTGTGATGTTCGGCAACCTCGCCGGTTCTAAACTCGGCATCTGGGTGGCTCACGGTGAAGGTAAGTTCAACCTGCCAGAAGGCGCCGACAACTACAATGTGGTGGCACAATACAACTACCGCTCATATCCTGCCAACCCTAACGGCTCGCCACGCGGCATCGCAGGTATCGCCTCTAAGGACGGCCGCCACTTGGCTATGATGCCTCACTTGGAGCGTGCTATCTTCCCATGGCAATGCGGCTTCTATCCACAGGCTCGCCAAGCCGACGAGGTTACTCCATGGATCCAAGCCTTCGTAAACGCTAAGAACTGGATAGCCGACCACAAGAAGTAAAAATCACTTCCCTAAAATAACCAAAAAGCCCGATGAATTCGCTTCATCGGGTCTTTTTTTTACCCAAAAATCAGTGTCAATAGGGTTAAAATGGATTCAGTGGATAAAAAAACCGCTCGCCTTCGGCGAAAAACCAATCTTTAGTAATCAGATTATCCGAAAGCGCAAATAAAAAGATAACCCAATCCCCTTTTGATTGGCAGATGCGATGATTTATGTCAACCACAATAGGCGAGGGTGCAAATTGCATCATAGCGTAGGGACATGCCTTCGGCATGTTTCGATGCAATCGGCAATGTTTCAACGCATCACCCAACATGCCGAAGGCATGTCCCTACGCTATGGCGTTTTGAGAGATTGCCATTGCTTCCTACCAACAACTCACTCTTTCATCAGGGGTTTTTCGCCGTGAAACGGCGAGCGGTTTTTATCCTTGGGGCAAAGTGGAAGGCCCTCGTAAGAGGGTGGCGGAAGGATTGTGTGGTTGGCGGCATGGAAACTCGTTTCCAATGACGCAAAGCACACAGTCGCACCGCCAGATGCGAAGCATTCCACGTTGCCCCAAGGCTGTTTTTTATGTTTTTGTTTTTGATTCCATCGACGATTCGGCAACAGTGCATAATCTATCTCCAGGAATTTTCTACTGAACCTTAAAATGGATTAAATTGGAGTTTTTTCAACATCCATCAAATCCCACCGTATTTCTCGGTGCTATTCTTCTTTTGGGGGCTGGGGATTCCAGCGGGCTTGCTGGCGCGCTGCCATTTGAGCCTCGGCGGAGTTGTATTGGGGTGCCCATAATTGGGTGCCTTGCAGTTCGTCGGGCATATACTGCTGGCGCACGAAGTGTCCGGGATAGTCGTGGGAGTACATATAGTCACGACCGTAGCCAAGTTGCTTCATCAGTTTTGTGGGGGCGTTACGTAAGTGAAGTGGCACAGGGGCATTGCCAGTTTGCTCCACCAGTTGCAGCGCACTGTTGATGGCATTGTATGCCGAATTGCTCTTTGGCGATGCGGCAAGATAGATAGCGCACTCGCTCAGCGGTATTCGCCCCTCTGGCCAACCAATCTTATTGATGATGTCGAATGTGGCATTAGCCAAGAGCAGGGCGTTGGGGTTTGCAAGCCCAATATCCTCTGCGGCAGAAATGCAGAGGCGGCGAGCGATGAATTTTGGGTCTTCACCGCCAGCGATAAGGCGTGCAAGCCAATACACCGCCGCATCAGGGTCGCTGCCACGAATCGACTTGATAAAAGCCGAAATAATGTCATAGTGCATCTCCCCGTCTTTGTCGAATGCCATCGGATTCTGTTGCAATCGCTCGGTCACCACCTTATCGTTGAGCACAAACGGCTCTTTCTCACCCAGCGACTGGTGGAGCAGGTCGAGAATATTCAGCAATTTTCGGGCATCGCCACCGCTAAAGCGAAGGAGTGCTTCCGTTTCCTCCACCTTCACCTCCCTGTTCTGGAAAATGGGGTCGGTCTGGAGGGCATGGTCAAGGAGGCGCAAAAGGTCGTCCTTGTCAAGCGACTGGAGCACATACACCTGTGCGCGCGACAGCAGCGGACGAATCACCTCAAACGAAGGATTCTCGGTGGTGGCGCCAATAAGCGTGACGGTGCCGTTTTCCACAGCCCCAAGCAGGGAATCCTGCTGCGACTTGTTGAAACGGTGGATTTCGTCGATAAACAGTATAGGCCGACCTTTGGTGAACATGCTTTGCGCATCTTTTTTGCATCGGTCGAGCACATCGCGCACATCTTTCACGCCCGAAGTCACTGCCGAAAGCGTGTAGAAAGGCACTTTTGTTTGCTCAGCAATTATGCGTGCAAGCGTGGTCTTGCCCACTCCTGGAGGTCCCCAAAGAATAAACGACGCAATGTTGCCACTCTCAATCATTCGGCGAATCACCGCTCCGGGACCCACCAAATGACGCTGTCCTATGTACTCGTCGAGCGACTTTGGACGCAATCGCTCTGCCAAAGGTTGAAAACTCATGATAAAAATAGTGTGTTATGATTCAAGAATTGTATTGATTAATGCCGTCACATCGGTCACGTTCACCTCTCCGTCGCAGTTGATGTCGCACACCTTCTGCTCGTAGGTGGTGTCGCCTAAAATGGCGTTGATGAGCGCGGTCACATCGCCCACATTCACTTCGCCATCGCCATTCACATCGCCAAGATATGCCACAATTTTGCCAAACTCCCTCCACACCGGAGCAGCCTTGTACCGCTTCACGGCTTCAGCGTTGGGCACATAGAGGGTGCGGACTGAAAGGTCGGTAAACATGCCAAAAGGCGTGGTCACCTCGCGCAGCGGAAGTGGTTCAACCGTGCCGCAATAAAATGATTTGCAACTTTTCATTCCGAAAAATGCGTTTGCGCCGATATGCTTCACACTTGTGGGCAGGGTGAACGAGCCCATGATGCCGCAGTTGGCAAATGCCCACTCCCCTATCGTTTCCAGCCCTTCTGGCAGAGTAATCGACTTCATCGCATCGCAGCCATAGAAGGCAAAGTCGGCTATGCTGGTCACCGACGATGGCACGGTATAGGTGCGCCACGATGCGTTTTTACGGCTGAATGCCACCAGTGTTTGGGCATCTTTGGTGAGCAATATGCCGTTGATGTCGCAATAGTTGGGATTTTCGGGGTCAACGGTTACCGTTTTCAGTTGGGTACAACGCTGAAAGGCTCGTTTGCCAATGTTGGTCACATTTTTGCCGATTTTCACTGTTTTCAACGCTGTGCAACCGAAAAACGCCTCTTCGCCAATACTGGTCACAACTTCGGGAATCACAATATCTACAATCCGTGAGCAACCGTGAAAGGCAAACGCGCCGATGCCGGTGACAGTTTCGGGAATGGTGATGGCGGTGAGCGAATCGCAAGCGTTGAACGCATAATCGCCAATGGTGGCGATGCCGTCGGGAAGCACTACGCCTGTAAGGCCGTGGCACGCATTAAATGCGCCAAAACCCACCGACGCCACTTTCTTTCCTCCCAGCACAGCCGGAATGGTGACTTTTCCTGTATAATAATCATCGCCTAACACCACCGTGGCTCTGCCCGATTCATCTACAGTGTAACTGATACCGTCGGCGACTAATCGCTGGGCGGCTAACGAGAATGTGGAGCACATCGCCAAGAGGATAGCTAATAGGCTGTTTCGTAACTTCATTTTTGACAATATATTAATCTACGAAGATAGCGAGAATGGCGGAGATTAACAACAAACAAACTATAATTCTCAAAAGAAAAAGAGATTTATTTTGTGATTTTATGATTTTGCAGTAATTTTGCACATCGTTTTACAAAATAAGCAAGATAAAATATTAAGGTAATGGAAAACAAGCAAACGGCTTCATATATCAGCACAGGTAAAGGATTATTGGCTCTCTCGCCCATCGTGGTGTTTCTGCTGCTCTATGTGGCTGTATCGGTAATTATCGGCGATTTCTACAAAATGCCACTGTCCATAGCATTCATCATCGCATCGATGTGGGCATTGCTTTTTACGCCAAAGAAGAAAATCACCGAACGAATCGAGATATTTTCAAAAGGCGCAGCCAACTCCAATGTGCTTTACATGATATGGATATTTTTCTTGGCAGGCGCTTTTTCTGCGCTCGCTAAAGGTATTGGAGCGATTGATGCCACCGTGAACCTTGCATTAGCGTCGCTGCCGTCGTCGTTTCTTGTGCCAGGGCTTTTCATCACAGCGTGCTTCATATCCATGTCGATTGGCACTTCTGTGGGCACTATCGTGGCACTCACGCCTTTTGCGTGCCAGCTGGCTCAAAGCACTGGTGTCGACACGGCTTTCCTTGTATCGGTGGTGCTGGGCGGCTCGTTTTTTGGCGACAACCTGTCGTTTATCAGCGACACCACCATTGCCTCGACACGCAGTCAGAAGGTGAAAATGAACGATAAATTCAAGATCAACCTTTGGATTGCGCTTCCTGCCGCCATTGCCACTTTGGGCATCTACATCTTCACAGGCGACATTCAGCACACCGCACACGCTCCTATCACCACAGCATCGTGGTGGAATGTCACTCCTTATCTGATTGTGATTGTGTCGGCTATGATGGGCATTAATGTGCTGGTGGTGCTCACCATGGGCATTATCTCGTGCATCGCCATTGCGCTTTGCGGACTGGCTGATGCGAGCCTGATTGACATGTGCGGATATATGGGCGGTGGCATCAAGGATATGAGCGACCTGATTATCGTCACGCTGCTGGCGGCTGGTCTGTTGGGCGTAATTAGCCACAATGGGGGCGTGAAATACATCATTCAGGTGCTCACCCATCGCATCAATAGCTGCCGTGGCGCACAAGCCGTGGTGGCAACGCTGGTGAGCCTCGTGAACCTCTGCACCGCCAACAACACCATCGCCATCATCACCGTTGGCGACATTGCCCACAAAATTTCACAGCAATTTCAACTCGACGGAAGAAAGGTGGCAAGCCTGCTCGACACTTGTTCGTGCATCATTCAAAGCCTTATCCCATACGGAGCGCAGTCGCTGATGGCTGCCGGCCTTGCCCACCTCAGCCCTGTGGCGTTCCTTCCCTACCTCTATTACACCTGGGCACTCAGCGTGATGGTGATTATCTCTATCGCATTCAATCTCCCTCGCCGCAAAGTATAGCTAAGTGCGTTTTTCGGTTATCCCAAAATTTTGTTGATGAGAGCGGTTACATCGCTCACATCAATGTTGCCATCGCCATTAAAATCGGCGGCATCGGCTGTCACACTCTCTTCCAAAATGATATTAATCAGTGCTGTCACGTCGGTCACATCACACACACCATCGCCATTCAAGTCACCAACAACGAGACTGCCATCGCTGCTGCTTGCCGTCAGCACCAGCTCGTGAACGGCTCCTGCGCTATTCACGTCTGCCCTTGGGGCTGATATGCGCATGGTGAGTCTGTTTGCGCCCTCTGGCACCGCCAAATAATCTTCAAACACTTGTTGTGGCAGTGCTTCGCTGTAAGCGTGCTTTTTGGTAGCCACCACCTCTCCTTGCTCGTTGAGCAGTTCCAATGTGGGCGAGGCCTTAGCTATGCTGTATTTGGGCTGCGCGTACTCTTTCACCACAATCTTTGCCTGCACCTTGACAAACTTCACAGTTTTCGCACTGAATTGGGGCGAAATAAGCATATAGTTGCCGTACAGATTCACCTTGTTAGTGCAAATGGTGTTGGTGTTCAGTTCCACGCCCGACCGTGTATAAACCCAGTTATCAAAGCTATTAAGATTAAATTCCGCCAATTTCTGGGCTTGGGAAAGAATCCCAAACGCCATCCACAATAGTGTAAAAACCATCTTTTTTCCGAGAAGCAAACTTTTCATATTTTCAATAATTAATTAAGCACAACAAAAGTAATGATATTTTTTGGGGATTTCAACCATATAAAACAAAAAAAGTGGCAAGAGCTGTTGCTCCTACCACTTTCTGGTGTCCAAGATGAGACTCGAACTCACACGAACCATTGTTCACTACCCCCTCAAAGTAGCGCGTCTACCAATTCCGCCACCTGGACATTGCTGTGAGCGAAAAACGGGACTCGAACCCGCGACCCCGACCTTGGCAAGGTCGTGCTCTACCAACTGAGCTATTTTCGCATATTTTAAAAGAACTTTGAGCGAAAAACGGGACTCGAACCCGCGACCCCGACCTTGGCAAGGTCGTGCTCTACCAACTGAGCTATTTTCGCATCAACATTTAAGCCATGAGGCATATCCCTCATTTGCGGTTACAAAAGTAGCAACTTTTCCCGATATGGCAAAATTTTTCACCAACAAAATCACCAAAACCACACGGCTCTTTCATTTAAAAATGCTTTGAATTTTCAATATCCATGAGTATTAGTCGGTTAGAAGCAACTCTCAATAACACCCAACAAAACTGTTTCTATATATTCCACAGATTAGACTTGGGTAAATGCTACTTATTCAAGCAGTTGCTAAACAACACCAAAGTTAAATGAAAGAGCCGTGCCAAAACCACCCCAAAAAGCTCCACACCACCCAAAACACCACCACAATCCCTCCCAACACACCCAAACATGGATATAAATATTCCTGGGTAGGGACGAGAAACTTCACGTCCGCCAATAATTGATAACGTGTGCAAAGCACTCAACGCCGAACACGGATAACACGAATTAAACGAATTGCAAAATTAATGATTCAATGGTAATTTAGGGGCCTATATTTATATGCAAGCCTATATGGGCAAATCCCACAAATCCCAACCACACCAAAATTTGAAGCCACAGGCATCGGAGATGCCGCATCATGCGAAACACCATGCAAGTGTCCTTGCGTGCAAGGACGCGCAGCTTGGTGATAGCAATGCGCACAACAACATGAGCCTCGGAGAGGGTCGGTCGTGGTATCGACCTCTCCATCTACCCCACTTTCGGGATGGGCATAGGGATAAAAAGAAAAAGTGGCAAGAGCTGTTGCTCCTACCACTTTCTGGTGTCCAAGATGAGACTCGAACTCACACGAACCATTGTTCACTACCCCCTCAAAGTAGCGCGTCTACCAATTCCGCCACCTGGACATTGCTGTGAGCGAAAAACGGGACTCGAACCCGCGACCCCGACCTTGGCAAGGTCGTGCTCTACCAACTGAGCTATTTTCGCATATTTTAAAAGAACTTTGAGCGAAAAACGGGACTCGAACCCGCGACCCCGACCTTGGCAAGGTCGTGCTCTACCAACTGAGCTATTTTCGCAATTTCGCATTACCAGAGAGGTTATCTCTCGTTTGCGGGTACAAAATTAGTACTTTTTATCAAACCTACCAAATATTTTGAAGCAAAAATGAAAAATATGTCTGTTTTCTTCGGTTTTTCCGTGCAATTACTTCAAAAGTCCGAAAAATTCATTCCTCAATTCCACATTTTGAAATGCTCCGCTATATTCAAGTGTGACGGTGGTGGACTCTTGCTTTTCAGCTCCACGCATCTTCATGCACAGGTGTTGAGCCTCGCATCTCACAATCACGCCCTTGTTGGGTAGCGATTTGGCAAGTGCCTCGCAAATTTCAGCGGTAAGGCGTTCCTGCACCTGTAATCGGCGCGCAAACACATCCACCATGCGTGCCACCTTGCTCAGTCCCACAATCTTGCCGTCGGGGATATAGCCCACCGACACTTTACCGAAAAATGGGAGCACATGATGCTCGCATTGGGAATAAAACTCAATGTCCTTAACAATCACCATTTGCGAGCCAGGGTGCTCAAACACGGCAGCCTTGATGATGTCTTCGCCCGACATGTCGTAGCCAACGGTGTTTTCAAGCAAAGCCTTTGCGGCGCGTTGTGGCGTTTTCACCAATCCCTCACGAGTGGGGTCTTCGCCTATCAATTCGAGGATTGCCTTGTAGTGTTCGGCTATTTTGTTGATTAATTCTTGATTGGAAAGTCTATTTTTGTTCTCCATCACTATACTAATGCTGAGCTTGAATCGAGAAGCTACAGACGAATTTACTTAAATTTGTTTACTTTATCGGTCACCACCACCACGTCGGAACGCATTGCTGGGAACGAACGCTTGATGAGTCTTGCCAGAGACCTTGCCTCTCCGTAGGTTTTGAAATCGCCAAAGCGCAAGCGCCAGCGAGGTGCCACATACGACATGTAGGCTCGGTATTGTGGATATTTCAATGCTATTTTCTTGGCTCGCTGCTGAGCTATGGCACGGCCGTTTTTAGCCGATGTGAATAGCACCTGCACACGATAGCCTGAATATTGCCCCACGATGGTCATGCCTGTAACAGAGCCGCTTTTCGACACCGCTATGCCTCTGTTTGCTCTTTTTGTGGCAGGAGCCTTAGCTGGCGCAGCCTTAGCTGGCGCAGCAGCCTCCTCATGCGCAGGAGAAGAGTGTTTCTCCTTCGCCGCAGAGTTGCTTCGCTTAGAAAGTCCGCTGGGGGCATTCACGCTCACTTGAGCTTCAACATTCGAAAATCCGAAAAGAGCTATCGCCAATGCCACAACCATGCAGCGCAACGCTCTTCCTTTGCTACACTTTTTCATAGCCATAATACCTTTAAAAGCTTGCAAAAAAGCAATAAAACAAAACTGGCTACAAAGATAATAAAAAATTATCATTGTAACCAATTTTTGTGTATTAAGTAGCCGTTTATCAGCATAGACGGCTCACCTTACCATTTCTTTTCCTGCCTCTAAAATTAGAAAGCGGTAACGATGCCCATGAAGTCAGCAGCCTTCAATGAAGCGCCACCGATAAGACCACCGTCGATGTTTGGCTTAGCGAAGAGTTCAGGAGCGTTAGAAGGCTTGCAACTGCCACCGTAGAGGATAGTGGTGTCGTTAGCTACAGTTTCGCCATACTTTTCAGCGAGGAATGAGCGAATGAATGCGTGCACTTCTTCAGCTTGGTCGCTAGTTGCAGTCACACCAGTACCGATAGCCCAGATTGGCTCGTAAGCGATAACGATGTTAGCAAATTCTTCAGCGCTGAGGTGGAAAAGTGAGTCCTTCAATTCTGCCTTGATAAATTCTTCGTAAGTGCCAGCGTTGCGGAGTTCGAGGCTTTCACCACAGCAGAAGATGATCTTCAAACCGTTAGCAAGTGCCAAATCCACTTTTTCCTTCAAGATTTCTGGAGTTTCGTTATAATATTCGCGGCGTTCGCTGTGGCCAAGGATCACATAGTTAGCACCAGTAGAAGCTACCATAGCTGCGCTTACTTCACCTGTGTAAGCACCTTTTTCCTTGTTAGCGCAGTTTTCAGCAGAAAGACCTACCTTTTCAATGTCGATAACGTCCTTAACAGCTGTGAGGTGAGTGAAAGGAACGCCAATCACTACGTCGCACTTCAATTCACCAGCAGCAGCCACTGCTTCATTCACTTCCTTTGCGAGTTGTACGCCTTCGGCAACTGTAGTGTTCATTTTCCAGTTACCTGCTACAATATTCTTTCTCATAATTGTAAATAAAAATATATAGTTTTAAAAAAATTATTCCCTGAATTCCGAAATTTTATGCAAAGTTACTTGAGGTTACGGAATTAACCAAACTTTTATCATTCTTTATCACTATTTTCGCCGATGGAATCGTCGTTCTTGGGCTGATAAGCCGAATGGTCGCTTTCGTTATGTGTCTCATTTCCGCTCTGCTTTGGGGTTTCTTCTACTGTGGCATTTTCTGTTTCCTGGCTTTCAACCGGCGCTTGTGGAGCAGGCCGCTTGCGCACATAGCGATAGAACAGGCGCACCAGAACATGTGTGCGATTCAGCACAAAGAGCAGGAGCAACGCCAACAAAAACAGCCTCACCAAGCCCGACATCACCTCGTCACGCTGATAGTCGGAGTTGTACTGCGCCACAGGAGAGTCTGCCACCCTCACCTTATCCTCGTCGAGCGATGCAAGGGTGCGCTTCCACACCATCTTCCCATTCTCCACCAGCACCACGGCAGGATTGCCACGGGCTATGGTTTTAAGTTCGCTGTCGTCCATACGGTAGGTGTGGTATGCCGCCATTGAAATGTCGTTCCACCACTTTATATCGTCGGTGCTCGACGAAGTGACCGAAAACACCTGATAGCCTTGTTCTGTGGCGTGGGCATATATCTCATTGAGGTCGAACGAGTAGCTGATGTTCACCCCTCTCAAGTCGGGGAACAGGAACATCACCACTTTGCCAGTGTCGGGAAGCACATCTTCCGTCACCTCCACCCCATTGTCGTAGATGGCCAATGGTTGGGTGGCTGATGAGTCGCTCGGCTCTTTACCTTTCTTATAATGACGCTCTACAAACTCCCAACCATCTTCCTCGTCGGGCACGCTGTCGAGGCTGAACTCTTTTTCCTCGCCATCTTTCTTATACACAAACACCATGTCGGCGGCATCGCCGTCGGCACTTGCCGACACGCCCAACTGGCTTCCCACATGGTATGGCGAGAAATCCACAAGCGGTTGCTTGAAATAGCCGTTATACGCCACCGACGCCACGAATGTGAACGAAATCACACCCACCACCCAGTTGACGGCTGGACCATAGATGCCATGCACTCGGCGATTGAAAAATGTGAGATAAACGAGTCCTGCCGTCAATGCCACATTCTTCCAGAACGATGCCCAGTTACTTATTACAAGCGCATCGCCAAAGCAGCCGCAATGCGGCACACGGTCGGTGAGCGCCAAATCGAGCGTGATGGGCAGCATCACCGCCATCATGCCGATGAGCAACACTGGCGCACCTCTGCGAAACGACCCCGTGAGCACAAATACGCCCAGCAAAAACTCAAGGGCTGCCAAGGCAAACGACAGTCCGAGCGACGCCGAGCCTAAGCTCTCGAAGCCGTACACATTACAGTATTCGGCAAACTTGTAGTATCCGCCCCATGGGTCGATAGCTTTTGTGAGCCCTGAGAACATGAATGTACAGCCCAGAGCCACACGAAGCAGCCACACCAAAGTGCGATTCCACTTCTTTTTGGCAATTTTCTCGCCCCACTGTGGTAATTTAAATAATGTCATCTATTATTCCGTGCCTTCGTTATGACGAATCAGTGCAAACACTGCATAGTTGATCATATCCTGATAGTTGGCGGCTATGCCTTCGCTCACAAGCGTTTTTCCGTTCTGATTCTCAATCGACTTGGTGCGCTCCACCTTGGTGAGAATGAAGTCGGCATAACTGCTGGGGCGCATATCGCGCCACGCTTCGCCATAGTCGGTGTTTTTGTTCACCATCAGTGCCTTGGTTTCGGCAATGTACTTGTCGTAAAGGGCTATCGCCTCCTCGCGCGTCATGTCGATGGTGTCGGAGAATCCCTTTTCGAGCTGAATCATGCCTATCACACCATAGTTCACGATGCCGATGTATTCCGAATAAATGTCGTCGTCGATTTTCGCCTCACCGTTGATTTGAATGGTGCGGATGCGCTTGGCATTGATAAATATCTGGTCGGTGATGGTTTGAGGGCGTGAAATGCGCCACGATGGACCATAATCAGCCATTTTCTTTATATACAGGTCGCGACAAGTGGCAATCACCTCGTCGTATTGAAGTTTTGTATCAGCCATAAATGCAGTGTTTTATAATCGATTATGCAAAATTACAAAAAAATATGGGATTAGAGCCCAAATGTTTCATATTCAGCACAAGAAACATCATCACACTTGGATCAATTACAGCAACTGCATTCTGTAACCAAGGCAGTAAAGCTCGGTAGCGGCACCTATGCGATAGAGCGCATGAAGCGCATCCACATAAGCCACATAAGCCTCTGGGGTGGACGGTTCTATTCCCGCATGGGAAATAATGTCGTAGGCGGTCTGTGCGCAGTGCATCACCAGCTTTGCTATAGCTTCCTGCTCTGGTTTACCCACACGGAGCACATCTTCGGCAATGGCTTCGTCCATAGCGTCGTAGCCACGCTTATCGCGAAGCATGGTGTAGAGGTTTTCCTCCTTGGAGTATCGCTCCCAGTCGGTGTCCCACAGCTTAGCCACAGCCATGCCCACATACATCATCCAGCCCAGCGATGCCAGCGGATAGTTTTGGTATTCGGGCACACCGTCGGGGAGATAAGCTTCGGCAACCGACTTCCAGCACGCCTCAATATCGGTAAGGTCGGGCATTTGCTTTGGGTCGATACTTCCGTCACGAAGCAGATATTCTCTCAGTTGCGACTCAATGGTCAGTTGAATAGGGCTTTGCATTGTTTTCTATATAATTAGATACGATAAAAAAAGCGATAGCTCGTGGCTTGTATGCCATACGCGAGCCATCGCTTCTATATGAAGCCACATCAAAGGGATGTGATGAAACTCCGATAAATACAGGATTTGAGGGCACCCACACCTTTGTAATCCTCCGGTATCCGAAGATACACCTTTCGGTCGAGGCCCGCCATTGGAAAAAGGGCGCTTGCTCGGGATTTCATTAAGTTTGAAGAGTATCCCAATCAGCTTTGACGTGGCAGAATTTTCAATGAACTTTTGTATTACAAAATTAATGATTCCACTGCCTATTTCCAAATTTTTCCCACAAAAAAATCACACTCCCCCACCAAAATTCTCACTAAAAATTCCCCCACGCCCACCACCTGACCAAAAACCCACCCCCCACCACCAAGTCCGATAGGTCTGATAGGTCCGATAGGTCCGACAGATAGTCCACACAACAAAAATGGACGGAGACGCCCTTTTTGTGGGGCGAATCTGTCCATTTTGATACCCTTAGAGGCACTTCCTTTCGGAGAGCGCCACCCTAATAGCTCAACTATTAAGCGTTCTTAGCCTTCTCTACGATAGCCTTGAATGCTTCAGGGTTGTTCATAGCGAGGTCAGCGAGCACCTTGCGGTTGATCTCGATACCTGCCTTGTGAAGCATACCCATGAGCTTAGAGTATGAAAGGTCTTCCAAACGTGCAGCTGCGTTGATACGTTGGATCCAAAGAGCGCGGAAGTTGCGCTTTTTGTTCTTACGATCGCGGTAAGCATAGGTCAAACCTTTTTCCCAAGTGTTCTTGGCAACGGTCCAGACGTTTTTGCGAGCGCCGAAATAACCTCTTGTAAGTTTAAGAATCTTTTTACGTTTAGCTCTTGAAGCAACGTGATTTACTGATCTTGGCATTTTTTTAAATTGATTTTGAATGTTAGCGGCACATTATTCGTTATTGTGCTCTTAATGTGCTAAACACTCGGTTAATAAAAATGATAAAAAATCTCTTTTTGATTAAAATAAAAAACTAAGCTCTAAAAAGCGAATTACTTCTTAACGAGAAGAAGGCGGATAGAGTTGAGGTTAGCCTTGTCCACGATAGTAACGTGAGTAAGGTTTCTCTTTGCTTTCTTGGTCTTCTTAGTCAAGATGTGACTCTTGTAAGCATGTTTTCTTTTAATCTTTCCTGTTCCGGTAAAGGTGAATCTTTTTTTGGAACCGGAATTAGTCTTAACTTTTGGCATTTTTTTGTTGTTATTTAAAAAAAAGTTATTAATAATCGGAGGCAGGCACTTACCAAGCCTGCTCTCCTTCTTTCTTCTCTAAAGTAAATTACTCTTTTGGAGCTTCCTCTTCAGATTTGGGCTCGGCTGGCTTTTCAGCTTTCACCTTATCCTTTTTTGGAGCATCTTTCACCTTCTTTGGCGAGAGCATGATGGTCATGCGCTTACCTTCAAGCACTGGCATCTGGTCGAGCTTGCCGTATTCTTCGAGGTCGTTGGCAAAACGCAGCAAAAGCACCTCGCCTTGCTCCTTGAAAAGGATTGAGCGTCCTTTGAAGAACACATAGCTCTTCACCTTGGCGCCCTCTTTCAGGAAGCCGATGGCGTGTTTGAGCTTGAAATCGTAGTCGTGCGCATCGGTTTGTGGTCCAAACCTGATTTCTTTCACTACTACCTTGGTGGATTTCGCCTTTTGCTCCTTCAAGCGTTTACGCTGCTGGTACTGGTACTTTTGATAGTCCATTACACGGCATACGGGTGGTTGCGCCATAGGGGCAATTTCAATAAGGTCGAGCTCTAAATCGTCGGCAATTTTAAGAGCCTTTGCGATAGGATAAATTCCTTCTTCCACATTATCGCCCACCAAACGCACCTCGCGAGCGCGGATTTGGTCGTTGATTGCGAGTTCGTCTTTATCCTTTTTCTGGTTGCCGCGAAATTTGTTTCGTCCTGCTTGTGGGCGAGGTCCGCTGTTCATTGGTTTGCGGGGCCCACTCCAAAATGGTTTTTTCTCCATCAAGTAATTTTAATCGTTATTATTTCTTCTTCAATACGGCTGCAAAATCGGTCTGTTCAGCAACTTTCGCATTGATTTCGGCTGCAAAGGTAAGAATTTTTTCTGAACCTTTATCACCTTCGCCCTGTTTTCTTACAGAAACTTCCTCATTTGCAGCTTCTTTTTCACCTACAATGAGCAAATAAGGGATGCGCTTAAGTTCGTTGTCACGGATTTTGCGTCCAATTTTTTCGTTTCGTACATCGATAGCCGCACGCACGCCTTGCTCGTCAAGAACATCTACCACGTGCTGAGCATATTCGTTATACTTCTCACTAATTGGAAGCACCACGCACTGGTCTGATGCGAGCCACAATGGGAGGTGACCGGCGGTGTGTTCCAAGAGCACTGCCACAAAACGCTCCATTGAACCGAATGGCGCACGGTGAATCATCACCGGACGGTGCTTCTGGTTGTCGCTACCGGTGTATTCCAAGCCGAAGCGTTCTGGCAAGTTGTAGTCAACTTGAATGGTACCGAGCTGCCAACGGCGACCGAGGGCATCTTTCACCATAAAGTCGAGCTTAGGACCGTAGAATGCGGCTTCGCCTTCAACCTGGGCTGCCTGCAAGCCTTTTTCTTCGCAAGCCTCGATAATTGCCTGTTGTGCCTTTTCCCAAACTTCGTCAGTACCCACATATTTTTCCTTGTGGTTAGGGTCGCGGAGCGAAATCTGAGCCTCATATTCAAAGCCGAATGTCTTGAACACGAAGTTGATGATGTCCATCACAGCGAGAAACTCCTGCTTGAGCTGCTCTGGTGTGCAGAACAGGTGGGCATCGTCTTGTGTGAAACTGCGCACACGGGTAAGACCGTGAAGCTCACCACTTTGCTCATAACGGTAAACGGTACCGAATTCTGCGTAGCGCAAAGGAAGATCCTTGTAGCTGCGTGGTGATGAACGGAAAATCTCACAGTGGTGAGGGCAGTTCATTGGCTTGAGCAAGTATTCTTCACCTTCTTCTGGAGTGTGGATTGGCTGGAACGAGTCCTTGCCATACTTTGCGTAGTGGCCAGAGGTCACATAGAGGGTTTTGTTACCGATATGTGGGGTGATTACTGGCAAATAACCATATTTGCGCTGAATCTTTGAAAGCATATCCTGCAAGCGGTTGCGGAGCATTGCGCCCTTTGGCAACCACAATGGCAAACCTTGACCCACATTCTGCGAGAATGTGAAAAGTTCCATTTCCTTACCGAGCTTGCGGTGGTCGCGCTTCTTTGCCTCTTCGAGCATGGTGAGGTATTCATCGAGCATCTTCTTCTTTGGAAAACTGATACCGTAAACACGCACCAACTGTGGACGCTTTTCGTCGCCACGCCAGTAAGCACCGGCGATTGAGAGCACCTTCACGGCCTTGATAGGCTCTGTGCTTGGAATGTGTGGACCTTTACAGAGGTCGGTGAAATTGCCTTGGGTGTATGTGGTGATGTGGCCATCTTCAAGCTCGCTGATCAGCTCACACTTGAGGGTCTGGCCCTTGTCGCCAAAGCTCTTCAAAGCATCTGCCTTGGAGATGTCGGCGCGAACCACAGCCTCTTTGCGTGCCACGATTTCCTGCATCTTCTTTTCGATTTTTGGGAAATCGGCGCTTGTGATGACGTTTTCACCTGGGTCGATATCGTAGTAGAAGCCGTTTTCAATGGCTGGACCGATACCGAATTGAATACCATCGTAGAGTTCTTGAAGAGCTTCTGCCAGCAAGTGAGCTGATGTGTGCCAGAAGGCGTGCTTGCCTTCCTTGTCGTCCCACTTAAAGAGCTGAATCTCGCCATCGCTACAAATCGGGCGAGAGATGTCCCACTCTTCTCCGTTAAATGATGCAGCGAGAATCATACGTGCGAGACCCTCGCTAATGCTTTTCGCAATGTCGAGCGGAGTTACACCACTCTCAAATTGCTTCACACTTCCGTCTGGAAATTTAATGTTGATCATATTTCAGTTTTGTTAGTTTATTCGTGCCATACAACGGCACTACATTGCATTATAAATCAAGGTGCAAATTTACACAATAATTTGGAATCCCGAAACTTTTCAGGAAGAAATTAGAGGCCACAAGTTAGAAGTTGTAAGCAAGTTTTTTTTCAAAAAGGGCGATTGTGCATACTTTTGCTACTGTAATGGATTATCATGTCTTCTCTGTGTGGGCTTGGATCAAGGTGAAATTTTGGCTTTTTGAACCCCACCTGTTCTTATTCTATTATGAACTGAAGCCGTTACGCTTCAAGTTTTTTATCCTTGATGCATTTTGTCATAGCAAAGGTAAATAGAATAACCCATCCAAAAAAGTCCATTTTTAACACTTTATAAATCAATGCATTAATTACATTAATAGCTCATTCGTTTTAGCACATTGTAGCTTGGAAGCACACCAAGTTCGCCTGCGTTGCTCAGGTCGGCAACGCCTTTCTCACGATTGCCCAGTTTGAAGTACATCAGCCCCCTGTTGTAGAATGCCTCACCCAAGTCGGGTTTGATGGCTATCGCCTCGTTGAAACTGCCTATTGCCGATGTGTAGTCGCCCATCAGCATATAGATGAAACCACGGTTATAGAGCGCATACACACTCTTTGGCGAAAGTTTCAACACCTCGTTATAGTCGTCGAGCGCGGCAGAGAGCTTACTGTCAGACGTGCTATGCGCAAGAAGTTTTGCCGCAGCGGCTGCATCTGAAGTGGTGGCTTCAGCACTATTCTGCACATCGCGTTTTTCAAGTTGATATTGCATATAGTAGGCGTTGGCACGCAGGAAGTATGCGAGGGTGAATTTTGGCGACAGGCCGATAGCACGGTCGATGTCAGCGATGGCGCGCTCATAGTCTTTCACCATCATATAGTCCATGGCTCTGCCGAAGTAATCTACCGATCGTGGCTTCGACACGGCAAGCATTCCGTTGTAATAGTCGATGCTTTCAAAGTGCTTGTTGATGGTGGTAGAGTCGAGTTGCACCACGTCGGCCGAAAGCACAAGCATTTTCGAGAGCAAACGGCTGTCGTTCACTTCGGTCATTTCTTTCATATAGTGCGTTTTGCCGTTGAGTTTGTTCACTATATTATAATAGGTGAGGAAGAACATAGGCATTGGCTCAATGTCCACATTCTGGTTTTGAATGCGACCACGGGTGCGGTTGTCGTATTCAGGCTTCAAACCGTTGTCGTCTTCTACTGTGAGCAGCTGGTTGAATTTCTTGATAATATCCTCCTCGGTCATAGGCTGCTCCACGCCACGCTTTGCGTCCTCAATCTCTTGCGCCATCTTCTTCTCTGCCTTTTTCGCCTCCAAATCAGCAGGATTGAACGACGACACCTGAATGCCCTTCTTCTTGAAAATGGCGATGGCGCGCTCGTTGTCGCGCTGTGCGCCCTTCACGTCGCCAAGCTTTTGCTTAATGGCGGCACGCTGCATATAACCCGACTCGAAGTTGGGGTATTTCTTTAAAATGCGGTCGTAGTCGCCAAGGGCTTTGCGGTATTGCTCGGTCATAAGGTAGAGTTGCAGGCGGTTGTAGAGCGCAAGAAAGTTTTGCGAGTCGCGTTGCAGCACCGTGGTGAAGTCGGTGATTGCCTTGGCATATTCACCCACCTCGGCGTTGAGTTGGGCACGGTTGTAGATTGCCACGCTGTTCTCGGGGTCAAGGGTGATGGCATAGTCGTAGTCGCTCAAGCACCCGAAATAATCGTCGTTTTTGTAGCGGAAATATGCGCGGTTGATATAGTTGTTCACGTTCTTTGGCTCCAGTTTTATCAGCGAGTCCATATCAGCCGCCGCCGATTGGAAATTGCCTCGCTGCGCCTCGATTTGCGCACGCACGGCATAGGCGGTGGGGGTGTTTTTCGATATGCCGAGGCTCTTTTGCACATACGCAAGTGCGCCCGTGGTGTCGCCGGTTTCGATGCAGATTTGCGCCAAACCCAAATACACACGTTCGTTTTTCTTGTCGTGTTTTTCCAGATAGTGGAAAGTGGAGTCACTTTCGTGATACTGCTTGAGTTGGAGTTGGCACAATGCCTTGTTGAACATAAAGTTCTTGTTGTCGGGCTGAATGTCCAACGCCTTGTCGTAGTCGGTTATGGCTTCGGCAAACTTGCGTGAGTTCTGCCGTGCCACGCCTCGCACCTGATAGGCATCTACGATAAACGGATTGCGGTCGATACACAGCGTGGCGTCGTCTTCCGCACCCTTATAGTCGCCAAGGTTGAGCTTTGCCACACTGCGAAAGAAATATGGTTTTGCCAAATATGGCTTCACCTTGATTACTTGGTTGAAATACTGAATGGAAAGCACATAATCCTCAAAAAAGAGGGAGTTCTGCCCTATGCGCAACACCTGATCGGTATTGATTTGCGCACCACACACCATGGCACACGCCACAGCCATCAGCGTAAATATATATCGTAGTCGAGTTAGCATAATTAAATGCAAATTTAACTTATTCCTACCACAAAACGCCCCCTCTCCACAAAATTTAATCTTTTTTATATCACAACAACAAGCCCGCCCATTGCCCATACGCACCTGCGCCGACGACCGTTCACAAGCGGCTGGCAAATGCCAATTAATATTAAAAGGTTTGTGTAATTGGTGGAAATTTGCGAAATTTGAGATTTGAAAACCAATTGGCTTTACTTTATTATATGAAAAAATATATAATTGCGGCTTTGTCGGTTTGCTTTGTGTTCTCTTCGCTCTACGCCGACACAAAGAGAAATACCGACAAGAAAAAATCCGTGTATGAGAAGCAAGCTGTGTCTATTCCGATGGCTGACCAGATGGCAGGCAAGAAAGGACCACAAAAAGTGGCTATCACTGCCCCCGACAAGCAGCTCTATGGCGAATGGACTATTTTGAGCGTAAATAAAATCGACATCGACACCGATAAGCGTGCCTATATCTTCCTTGATTTCAAGAATGGCAATCAAGTGTATGGCTGCAATGGCTGTAATGCCATCAACGGCCGCTTTAAGCTGAAAGGCAACAAACTTTCGTTTACCGATATGATTCAGGGCGGCGCATTGTGCTACAGCGTGACGAGCGAGCAAACCATCATGGACGCTCTGGCAGAGGTGGCAAGCATGGAAATGCAGCAACTCTACAACATCAACTATCTGGTGCTGAAAAACCTCAAGGGACAAGAGGTGATGCGTCTGCGCCAACTCAATTTCGACTTGCTGAACGGCCCTTGGCTGGTGAAGGAGATTGAGGGCGAGAATGTGCTCGATAAGGAAATGCGCCTTGTTATCGACATCGACATGCGCACCGTGCATGTGCAAACCCAACACAACATTATCCGTGGCAAAGTCCACATCGACTCTTCAAAGGAAAACGATGTGCAGTTTGAGGACTTGCAGTATTACCACAACCAGAGCGAGAACGATAAGGAAACCCAGTTGCTGATTAAACTGGAAGAAACCGTGTCGTGCAAAAAGGCTGGCAATATCAGCACAGATATGGAGCTGCTCAACACCGCTGGCGAAACCGTGATTCGCCTGCAAAAAACCGAACTGGAACGCAAAGACCTGTAACGGTTCAGTGGATAAATACTGGGGGCACCGAAACAACTGCAACTCAGTTTTTTTTCGAACGAATAAAAAAACGGCTACTACCTTTCGAGGTAATAGCCGTTGCTATTTTCTGTGTTTTCTTATTATATTATATAACGAGGAATTAATCTATTGAGTTGCCCTCGAATGAATCGAGGTCGGTGAGTTCGTCTTCGTTGTAGCCGTCTTCGCCATAGAATTCTTCGCCAATGTCGTCGATATTGGTGTTCGCCACTTTTTGAGCTACCACCACATCTTCCACATCGCTAAACTCCTTTGGTGCTCTACCCTCTTTGCGAGTGCACAGTGGGTCGTGAAGCGAGCGTCCGGGAATGGTTTCCTTCAGTCGCATGAAGAAATATCTTTCCGACACCATGTCGAAAACGAATTTCAGGCGCTGACCTTCATCTTCCAAGAGTTCTTCAAGTGGAGTGTCGTCCATCAGCCAAATGTCGTCGTCAGAGTCCAGACCCATATCCATCACGGTCACTTCTCTTTCCTTATTCCATTCCTCATCGCAGATATAGAATGAATCCACTTGGTCTTTGTCGTAGCCAGCAGCGTCAAGAATTGTATTTCTCAATCTCATGAATGTATCTTCGGAGTCAATCATAATTTCAAGTTTGAAATTTTCTGCCTCTTCCGAACCTACAAGAAATTTATATACCATATATATTTTACCTTATCGTTTATTGATTAATTTGATGCGAAATTAATAACAAAAAACATACTCACAAACATTTCACACATATTTTTTTCGGGCTATAAATATTTTTCTTTCTACGCAACTTTTTTTCACGCATTTTTTGCAAACCGCCCCTACTAATCTCAAAAAAAACATGCCGTAGAATTTTGATATTTCCCACGGCATGTGTATATGTTTCGCCCCGCCCTACTTAAAGTGCTTCGTTGATACCGAAAATGTGAAGTATGTTTTGGGATAAGGCTGATTCTTTAATGTGAAGTGCCACCACTCGTTTGAATAATAGTTGAAGCCATGCTTCACCATAGCATCGTGAAGCAACTTTCGGTTGGCGGCTTGCTGGGCTGTAACGCCCTTAAACGCATAGTGAGAGCGATTGCCAAAGAAATCGAATGTGCCACCCATATCCACATCTTTAAGCGTGGCGGCATTCACAATGGTCAAATCTATCGTGCTGCCCTTTGAGTGGCCAGAGCGCTTTGCAATATAAGTGGGAAACAAAGTGGTTTTATCGTGGAATGACGGATAGAAGTCGTCTTTCATCTTCATGTCGCGCAAGTCTTTCGACCAGCGCACAAAGTGGTCAACAGCAGCCTGTGGACGGTAAGAATCGAATATTTTCAGCAAATAGCCCTTCTTCCGCAAATCATCTGCCACCATCTTCAGTGCCTCTGCCGCCTCACGGGTGCAAATCGCCACCGGCTCTTCGTAAGCATCAACCCTGGTGCCCACAAAATTGTAGTTCGAGAAATAACGCAATTCCACCACCGCATCAGGAATATAGTCGGTGATTACCACGAAGCCCGAAGCATCATTTGCATTCTTCGACTTCGCTTTCCTGCTATAAGTGCGCTTATGCTTTGCACGCTCTTGTATGATTTCTGATGCCATTTCGCGCACACGGGCAAGCTCTGCCTCTCGCTGCTCTGCCTTGTTGCCCACCGTGAGCGCCGCAGACGCCGACTTGCCACAGTCACCATCCATCTGCCCATACGCCGCTGTGGGAGAGTAAAGCAAAAGCGCACATAATAAATAATGTAGAAGTATCATCTTAGTTTGTGCATTAGTGTACTTTTATAAAAAAAAGCACACACACAACCGATGTCACATTTCTTGTGTGCTATCCGTTGTGTGCGTGTGCTATATTTTTATAGCTTAAGTGCTATCCTATTATTTGATTACGCCAAATTTGCGGAACACTTTTTGAATCTTTTCAAGTGAGAAGTCCACTTGTTCTTTAGTGTGTGTAGCCATAAGGCTGTAGCGAATCAGAGTATCTTGTGGAGCCACAGCAGGAGAAACCACTGGATTCACGAAAATGCCTTCATTCAGCAGTTCGGCAGTGATGGCGAATGTCTTATTCTGGTCGCGAATGTAGAGTGGGATAATTGGTGTAGAGGTGTTGCCAATCTCACAACCCATTGCACGGAAACCATCGAGAGCGTAGTGGGTAACTTTCCAAAGTTGTTCCTGACGCTCTGGCTCATTCAGCATAATATCGAGTGCTGCGTCAACAGCTGCGGTCGATGCTGGAGTGATACTTGCTGTGAAGATATATGAGCGAGAGTGGTGACGGAGGAAGTTGGTGATAGTTTCATCGCAAGCGATAAAGCCACCGAGCGAAGCAAACGACTTGCTGAATGTGCCCATAATCAAATCCACCTCATCACTAAGCCCGAAGTGGTTACAAACGCCACGGCCGCCCTCACCAAACACACCGATACTGTGTGCCTCGTCAACCATCACGGCTGCTTTATACTTGCGTGCGAGGTCGCAGATTTCAGGCAAGTTACACACATCACCTTCCATCGAGAACACGCCATCGGTAACGATGAGCTTCACACGGTCGGGCTCGCACTTCTTGAGTTGCTCTTCGAGCGAAGCCATATCGTTGTGCTTATACTTCAAATAGTTGGAGAACGAAAGACGGCGACCTTCAATGATTGAGGCGTGGTCTTGTTCGTCGCAAATGATATAGTCGCCACGGCCAGTAAGAGTAGAAACCACACCAAGGTTCACACCAAAACCGGTGGAGTAAACCATTGCATCTTCCTTGCCTACATAATCAGCCAATCGGCGTTCGAGTTTCTTGTGAATGTCAAGCGTACCATTAAGGAATGGAGAGCCGGCACAGCCTGTGCCGTATTTTTGGATAGCCTTGATAGCTGCTTCGTGCACGCGCTTATCATTAACTAAACCAGTGTAGCAGTTTGAACCGAACATAAGCACCTTTTTGCCATGCATATACACTTCGGTGTCTTGTTCACTCTCAATCTCGCGGAAATAGGGATAAATACCTAAAGCCTTCGCTTTCTGAGGCTCTTGATATTGTGCTAACTTAGCTTGTAGTAGCTTCATTGTTTATGTTTTGATAGATTTTATTTTAATAAAAAACCTCTGCACCCAAAAATGCAGGCTGCAAATTTACGAAATTTTATTCTATAATGAACAAAAAACAACCACAAAAAGTACAAAAAGTAACATATTTGCTTAAAAAAGGTTTCAAAATGCACACCTTCCCCTACGTTTGTGCAACCTTCAGCTTGCTATTTTTTCAAAATAAACTTCTTCCTTGACCACACATTTTTCTTTAAAATTTCTTAAATTTGCACCGTACTTAACTTTTACACGATACCAAATAGACTGTAAACTATACTACAACAATGAAAGTGAAATTTTTACTATTTTTTGCTTGCCTCTGCTCCTTTATGGGGGCATGGGCACAGGATTTTGGTCTGTCGCTGAACATTTCCACGGCAAACCAAGCCACAATCGACTACGATGCCGCTTCTGGCATCTACAACATCACCTCCACTGGTGAAGACCCTTTTGTGAACATCAACGCCCTTACAAGTGCATTACCTGCCGACCAGTGCGTGCTCACCTTCGACTACCAATGCGCGCCAGCAACCACTGGTGGCTTGCAAATCTTCTTCAGTCCCACCTATAGCGAGGCACGATCCATCAAGTGCGCCGACCTCGCCAACACAAGCGAATGGACCACTTTTAGCAAGGAAATGAAAAATACAATCTCCAACCTCGGTTGGGGTGCGGCTAAAAGCGTGATGCGCATCGACTGGGGTGGACGCAGCGGCGTGACCATCAAGGTGAAAAACCTTCGCTTCCGTGAAATGAACGATGAGGAAAAGAAGAATTACGACATCAGTGGCAACAAGGATGCCATGATGAAGTTCAAAGCCGCTCACCTTCAAAACTACCTCTACAACAATGTTTACGCCTCTGCCGTAAGCCATGTGAGCGTGAGTGCCGACAAGGTGACCATCAGCGGAAAATGCGTAGGGAATGAAGATTTTGCCTTGGTTGAGGCAATGCCTAACATCGACATCACCGAATGTAAGAAGTTTGCCCACCGCACAAGCGTGAACAATGGCGAATTCAGTCTGACGCTCGACCGCTACGCACAATACGACGGTTTCACTTACGACCGCCTACTTTCGAAATGGGCTATCGTGGGCAATCTTGGAGAAACCGACACTTTGCTCAGCCATGCACGCTATGCCGATGAAGTGGCAGCCATATCTTCACCATCCAAACTCACTCCTGCCATCAAGAAGGGCGTGGGCGCAGGCCTTGGCAGCACATATATGCAAGACCTCGTTGACCTCAACGCCAAAAACATCACCTGCAACTGGGTAATCACTCAATTCATTGCCCAAAATAAAATTTGGAGCAACAACATTCCATACGTGTACGGTGGCAAGCAATACTATATCAATGGCGACGAGGTTGGCACATGGGACAATCACCTGTCGTTCTACGAGAAGCACGGCATTGCCGTTAGCGCCATCATTCTGATTCCGCTTGGCGCTCCCGATGCGAGTATGCGCCCCGTGTTTGTTCACCCCGACAATAATGGCGGCAACTACAGTATGCCCAACATGACCACCATGGAGAGTGTGAACGCCTACGCCGCCGTACTCAACTACTTGGCTAACAGATACAACGGTAGCGGACACGGTCGTATCGCACATTGGATTATGCACAACGAGGTGGATATGGCTTCCACTTGGACCAACATGGGCAATCCTCCCGAAATGGTGTATATGGACGAATATATCAAATCTATGCGCCTGTGCTACAATATCGTGCGCCAATACGACCAAAATGCATCAATCTTGGGTTCATACACCCACAACTGGACCTACGGTGCCAACGGCTGGAACCCTAAAAATATGCTGACACAGAATGTGCGCTACAGCGAAGTGGAAGGCGACTTCTGGTGGGGCGTGGCATATCACCCTTATCCTGAGAATCTCACCAAATCCGACTTCTGGAAAAACGATACACAATCCACCTACAACCCCAACACCAAATATGTGACTTTCAAGAATCTTGAAGTGATCAACGACTGGATTCTTGCCGACGAAAACAGATACAACGGCTCAGTGAAGCGCAACCTTTTCCTCTCGGAAAATGGCACCAATTCACCGACATATAGCGAAACCGACCTCGCTCACCAAGCCGCTGGCGGTTGTTGGGCTTGGAAAAAAACAAATGCCCTCGGTGGCATCGATGCTTTCATGTGGCACAACTGGATGGACAATCGTGTGGAAGATGGGCTGCGCATCGGTCTGCACTTCTTCCCCGACGATGCCGACAACCCTGGCGGCAGAAAACCGGTGTGGTACGTTTGGGAAGCAGCTGGTTCCGACCGTGAAAACGAGGTGATGGTCCCCTACAAGAGCATTTTAGGCATTGAGGACTGGCGTGAGATTTTCATGCTGGCTGAAAGCGAAGGACGCACATTCTCTGCCAACAAGGTGTTTGTTATCGAGGCAGAAGACTACGATGAAGGCGGTCAGGGAATCGGTTACAGCGCACGCCAAGGCACCGACGCAAACGAGTATCGCCCCGACAGCAAAGATGTGGAGATTCGCCAAGGCAACAGTTACAGCGGTGGCTGGGGATTGGCGCAAATGGGTGCCGACTGGAATGCCTACACACTTAATAAATGGGTGAACGAAGAAAACAAGACCATCAGCCGTGAAATGGCTCAAGAGAATTGGGGCAGTTGGTATAACTACTCGTTTGAGGCCGAAACTCCACTTGAGGTGAACATCTATGTGCACCACGGAGCAGTGTGGAACCAATGGGGCATGGCTGCCGGCAAGGGCTACGCACCAAGCACCACAAGCTACAACATTGCAGGTGAGCCATACCTCAACTGGCCACGCCAATACGCTGGAGCAATGGTTCTCTCGCTCGACGGCACAAATGTGCCCACCACCCAAGTGTCGCGTCCTGTAGCACCAGAGGCATATCAGGCACGAGGCACTAATTTCAACAAGGTTCTCACCAAGCCCGAAAATTGGACCAGCACCCTCAGCAATGGCGCATTGCAGACCGACACCCTTTGGTTATGGCCTGTGGCTGGCGGCAACAACACCGGCAGCGCCTACTACAATGCCAAACCCGACTACAAGAATGTGCATATCAGCAAAGGCAAGCATGTGCTTCGCGTGACATCGCTTTGCGGTCCTTGGAATTTCGACTGTCTGAAAATTGAGTGCTACGAGCCATCGGGCATCAATGTGGTGCCATCTGCGGTGACTCCTTCGCTGACTGTGTCACAAATGAGTGGCATCCTCACCATCGACAGCAAAGAGACTGTAGCCATCTACGGCATCGACGGTCGCCTACACGCCACCCTCCCTGCTGGCGTAAATTCCGTCACGCTCTCCAATGGCATCTACATTCTCCGCACGCCTACCCAAGCTAAAAAACTGATTATCCATCCATAATCAACTCCCGATACACATATCCACTTAACATAAGCAACCCCTGCCACACATCAGTGCGACAGGGGTTACCTTCATTTATATGTATAGTTCCGGATAATGTTAGAAGCCGAAAAGGTACCAGAATGAGAGGGGGTCGATGCCTGAAGATTCCGTTGTATCTTTCACACCAAAGAGTTCCATCAGCAGGCATCCGCTAATTATATCATCTCCTTTGGTGACTCCTTTAGGAATGTTTACGGGTTTCAACCCCATACTTTTTGCAAATGCTCCATGACCAATCGACTTGATGGTTGAGGGCAATTTCAGTTCATACAGCCCCGACTTATAGAAGGCACTGTCAGGTATCGCTGTAATTGAAGTACGGCTGAGGTCTAAGCGAATCAAACCTCTTTCTTGGCTGAGTTCGTTTAGATACCTGAAGTCATCTCTGTTGAGGGGACCTGTCACCACCAAATCGTTGGTAAACAACCCGTAACGGCTTGCCTTCACAGCCTTCTCGATAGCACCTGCTTTGGTATTGCGCACGGTGGCTTTTTTAGACGGCACAAACACCGAGCACAAATCCCAAGTAGATACAGGTGTTTCACTCGCCCAATTCTCTGGACGTGTTTTGGTGCAATCCGTAATCGTATCGCTGTCAAGTGTCACCTCTTGGCTCGACAATGGGTAGCCCATTGCATTACCAATCGCCCCACGACGATAATCGCCACTTGCGTAAGCTTTTGGCAATGCCAGGCACTCAAGAACATATCCATCAGCAGGAAGAACGAACATATTCACCTTAAAATCTCCCACACTCGCCGACAAATTGCCTGCCACTTTCGCCACTTTGGGGTCTTTGCTCACTACGCAGTAAGCCGTGTCGGCATCAACTAAAGGTGCGAGATACACCCTGCCTTTTGCCGTTTCGGGGTTTTTGATTGTGATTGACAGATTTTTGTAATACGAGCTTCCTGCCCACGACTGCACTGAGCACATCAAGGCGACAAGCACAAAAATCAAGCCAAAAGTTTTTGTTTGCTTCATAAAGTTTTGGTTTTTAGAGTTATTTTTTCTTGGATTTATATATCGAGTATAGTCCTCTCATCAGCATTGTGAGCACAAACAGCCACATGCCGTAGTATTGCAGTTGTGGCACAAACCACACGCATATCAGTAGCATGGCGAAAATCACCGACATTATTTTCGCATACCACAGCCAAATCTTAGGTTTGCGAATGAGCATCAGCGCAATGGGCAACGGTGTAAATACCGCCATTAAATAATTTACATACAATTTCCCCGTAAAAACCGAAGCGCAAAACATATACCAAAGTATGCACCCAACAGCCGCATTCACGCCCAGTAAGCACCAGTCGAAAATCTGCGATGCACGGCACATTCTGCCCTTTACGTTCATAAAAGTCAAGAAACAGGCGATTACAAACAGCATTAAGAACACAATGTGTGGAGCATAAGCGCTATATCCATCATCTTTAAATATCGTGGCGTTCGACTTGCTTTCAATCAGCGGTTTGCCATTGGCAGGATTCTTAACGAATGGCAAGGTTTTGCCTATCATTTTCGGATAATACAGGTTTATCGCCTGTTTGGGCGTATCAAATTCCCTGCCCAAAAGCGTATTCCATAGCAGTCCAGTGAATGGTGCGCGTGAAAAGAATTCCTCAATAGATTTTCGCCCCGAATCTTCCAACCGTTCAGCCACATCAGGCGATGAGAACACACTTTCTTGCAATGCCGATTCAATCACGCTCAGAAGCATCGAACAGCAATTGTGTTCCGACGGAGAGAATGGGAAATCGCTACCGCCGTCCACCACATCGTCAAGGTTTGCCCACAATGCCACTTCTTGTTCAGGCGTTAAATTCAGAGGATATTCTTCAGTCAGTCGGTTTTCTTTGTGCACATTATTCAGAAAATCAGATGCGAACAATCTGATATACTCCCCTCTCAATTTGCGATTCAGGTATAGCAGCACAAGGGATTCATCGTCATTTAGCGCTGCATCAAATTCATAAACGTAGTCCACGCTCTGAACTGGGCACGACATTCGTATGGCAAGGTGTCCGCCAGCAGAATAAATCGCATCTCCAGGCGAAACCACTATCAACGAAGCCTTGATGTAGTCATCTTCTTGCATCAGCTCCCTCAAATCTGCTTCAGTAGCCCATGCCGAAAAATGCCCCATCACAAGCAAAATGACCAAAGCGAACAGCCTATTGGTCACTTGACTTATGCACATAGGTTTCCACCCTATCGGTTTGTTCAGAAAAAAACGCATTGTTTGCAGTTATCTGTGTTTAAAAAAATTCGCTAAAAGGAGGTATCGCCTTTAGCCAAAATCATACCAATATTAATAATATACGTGGTTGGATAGGACAAAGTTATATTTTTTTTCGCATTAAATGGCTTTTTCTGACAAATTTTTATGGTATGATGAGCCGCATTTTTCGTCATTTGGCTGGTAGAAATGGAGGCAGCAGGCAAAATAGGAAAAAATAACTAATATTGTAGCCTTTTTGACTTTCCATAACTTCCTATTTTCCACTATATTTGCATATAAGCCTCACACAGAGCGTAACGAGGCTTACGCATAATTAAAAGTAGTATTATGATAGAAAGAAAAAGAAGAATCATAATGTTGCTGCTATTTATGATTGTAGAACGCTTCTACGCTATGGCACAATCCGACAGCCTATCATCTTGCGATAGCCTGCCCAATGCGTTAAGTCCTTTAATGGCAGATGATTTAGCTTCGCAGCAACTCATATTTCAAGACACACTTCCTCACTATGTGCCATTGAGCGTGGCCGACACCCTCAAAAGATACGCCCCTGGTGCCTACGACTTGCCCTATTCCGTAACAGGGAAAGCATACGACTGGCATCGGCTTTGGATCAACACCTCTGCGCTGAGCAGCGCATTCGTTGGCACGCTTTTAGTGCTTCAATGCCTGCCCGAAGATGCCACTTCGTGGAACAGAGCCGAACTTCAAGATGTGCCGCTTTTCAAGCGATGGCGCAACCATGTGCTAAAGAAAGGCCCCGAATGGGACCACGACAAGTTCTACTTCAACTATATTCTCCACCCCTATGCCGGGGCCGTGTATTACATGGCAGCCAGAAGTTGCGGATTCAATGCTTGGCAATCGATGTTCTACTGCTCATTGATATCAAATGTGGGGTGGGAATTTGGCATTGAGGCGTTTATGGAGCGCCCTTCGTATCAAGATATGCTCATCACTCCGATTGTGGGCAGCCTGATTGGCGAAGGGTTTTACAAGGCAAAACGCGCAATCGTGAACAATGGCTACAGCCTGCTCGGTTCATCGCTGTTAGGCAATATCGTGGCGTTTGTCATCGACCCCGTAAACGAGGTAATGGGCTTGCTCACAGGCAATCCAGCAAGAGAAACGGCAAAGCGAAAAGCCACCGATGTCACCGTGTCCTCATCACTAATAGTGCCCAACCACAAATCTTTCCGCTTCGGCCTCTCCCTCATCATCACCCTTTAGTTCCAATCGCACCGCTCCGAGTGCTCCAAAATGAATTATTTGCCTGTGGCGAGTGGGTGATGTGGGGGAAATGTTGTAAATTTGTAAGTTGATTCAAAATGTATTGGAAAGATGGATTTTAAACTTCATTCTGAATATGCCCCAACTGGCGACCAACCACAAGCCATCGACGAGCTGTCGAATGGCGTGATGGAGGGTGTGCCTTATCAAACGCTGCTTGGTGTGACTGGCTCTGGTAAAACTTTCACCATGGCGAACATCATTCAGCGCACAGGCAAGCCTACGCTCATTCTGTCGCATAACAAGACGCTCGCTGCCCAACTTTACAGCGAGTTCAAGAGTTTTTTCCCCGAAAACTCGGTGCACTATTTCGTGTCGTATTACGACTACTATCAGCCTGAAGCCTACATCCCTTCGTCGGACAAATACATTGAGAAAGACCTGCAAATCAACGAGGAAATCGACCGTCTGCGCCTCAGCACGGTCACAGCACTGCTTTCGGGCAGGCGCGACATCATCGTGGTGGCCACGGTGAGTTGCATCTACGGTATGGGCAACCCCGACAACATTAAAAACAACGCCGTGGATATAGCGGTGGGGCAAAATATCGGGCGCGATGAATTTCTGCGCAAACTCGTTGATGCCCTCTATTCACGCAACGAGATGGAACCGCAGATGGGCAACTTCCGTGTGAAGGGCGACACCGTAGATGTGTTTGTGGCTGGCGAGGAAATCATTCTGCGTGTAATCTTCTGGGGCGATGAAATCGAAAGTATCGACGAGCTGGACAAGACCACCCAACTCCCCACTGGCAAAACGATGGACAAGTTTAAGATTTTCCCTGCCAATGTGTTTGTGGCTGAAAAGTCGCACCTTGCCGAGATTCTTGGGCAAATCCACATCGACTTGGGCAATCAGGTTGACGCTTTCTACCGCGAGGCACGCCCTGTGGAAGCCAAGCGATTGAAAGAGCGTGTGGAATACGACCTTGAAATGATTCGCGAGGTGGGCTACTGCTCTGGCATTGAGAACTATTCTCGCTACTTCGACGGCAGAGAACCCGGCCAACGTCCTTTCTGTCTGCTCGACTGTATGCCCAGCGACTTCCTTACCATCATCGACGAGAGCCATGTGACGGTGCCACAAATCAGGGCTATGTTTGGCGGCGACCAGAGCCGTAAAATCAACCTTGTGAACTACGGATTCCGTCTGGAGGCTGCCACCGACAACCGTCCGCTCCGTTTCGAGGAATTTGAAGCCCTCACAGGGCAAACAATATATGTCAGCGCCACACCTGCCGACTACGAATTGCGTCAAAGCGAAGGTATCGTCACCGAGCAGATTATCCGCCCTACGGGCTTGCTCGACCCGAAGATTACCGTTCGCCCTTCGCGCGGTCAAATCGACGACTTGCTGGAGGAAATCCAACTCCGCATCGAACGCCACGAGCGCACCCTTGTGACCACGCTCACCAAGCGCATGGCTGAAGAGTTGAGTGCCTACATGGGGCGTATCGGCATCAGGTGTGCCTATATGCACAGCGATGTGGAAACGATGGACCGTATTCAGATTTTGGACGACTTGCGTGCCGGCGCGCTCGATGTGCTGATTGGCGTGAACTTGCTGCGCGAGGGTCTCGACCTGCCCGAAGTGTCGCTCGTTGCCATCATCGATGCCGACAAGGAGGGCTTCCTGCGTAGTCACCGCTCTCTCACCCAGACGGCTGGCCGTGCCGCGCGTAACCTCAACGGCGAGGTGATTATGTATGCCGATACTATCACCGCTTCGATGCAGAAAACCATTGATGAAACCGACCGTCGCCGCTCGCTCCAACTGAAATACAACGAAGAACACGGCATCACGCCACAAGCCATTATCAAGGCGCGCAATGCGATTATCGGCGTAGATACCGAACTCCAGCCAAGCGAGACTGTGGCAAAACACGCCCGCAAATACGAAAACAATGTGGTGGACTACACACCGCTACAAAAACAGGTGCAAGCCGAGTTCCACCCAGCAAGTGGCATAGCAGCCGACCCTGTGGTGCAATATATGGCTGCGCACGACATTAACAAGGCTATCGAACGCCTCAATTCCGAGATGGTGAAAGCCGCCAAGGAGATGCGATTCCTGGAAGCGGCACAATACCGCGACGAAATTATCAAACTCAAAGAAAAAATCGAACAAAAATAAGGCATGAAGCAACGACACGACAACGAACGCGACCACCGTATCAACAAGCAATGGCTCCCCACCACAAAAAAGGAAATCGACCATTTGGGTTGGGACCACATTGATGTGATTATCTTCTCTGGTGATGCCTATATCGACCACCCTTCTATGGGCGCGGCTGTGATTGGTCGTGTGCTGGAGGCGCATGGCTACAATGTGGCTATCGTGCCTCAACCCAACTGGCGCGACGATTTGCGCGATTTCAAGAAGTTGGGCCGCCCTCGCCTGTTTTTCGGTGTGAGCGCAGGTGCCATGGACTCGATGGTGAACCACTACACCGCCAACCGTCGCCGCCGTAGCGATGATGCCTACACTCCCGACGGCAGAGCAGGGCAACGCCCCGACTGCCCCACCGTGGTATATAGCGAGATTCTGAAACGCCTCTGGCCCGATGTGCCTGTGGTGGCTGGCGGCATCGAGGCTTCGCTACGCCGACTTGCACATTACGACTATTGGAAAGACCGCCTTGTACCGTCGATTCTGATGGAAAGTCCTGCCGACATCATGGTGTATGGCATGGGCGAGAAGCCGATGCTTCAAATTGCCGATGCCCTCAACGATGGTATGCCCATCGAGGCGCTGCTCGACATACCTCAAACGATGGTTCGCCGTCCGCTCGACGAGATTCCCACCGATGGAAGCGATGTGGTGCTTCACTCTTTTGAGGAATGCCTGCGCGACAAGAAAAAACAAGCGGAGAATTTCCGTAATATCGAGATTGAATCAAACCTGTGGCATGGTCACACGCTGTGGCAAGCCACTGGCAATGTGGCAATAAAGGTAAACCGCACCAATCCTCCAATGACTACCGAGGAAATTGATGCCACTTTCGACCTTCCCTACACCCGTCTGCCCCACCCTCGCTACAATGGCAAGCGAATCCCAGCCTACGAGATGATTCGCCACTCGGTGAATATGCACCGTGGTTGCTTCGGTGGCTGCGCATTTTGCACCATCAGCGCACATCAAGGCAAATTCATCGCGTCGCGAAGCAAGGAGAGCATTATGCGCGAGGTGAAACAAGTGGTGGCGATGGACGATTTCAAGGGATATATCAGCGACTTGGGCGGACCGAGCGCCAACATGTATGGTATGCACGGCAAAGACTTGGAGCGATGCCAACGCTGCGCTCGCCCATCGTGTCTGCACCCTAAGCCATGCAGCAATCTGAACACCGACCACAGTGCCTTGCTCGACATCTACCACACCGTAGATGCAATGCCTGAGGTGAAAAAGTCGTTTATCGGCAGCGGTGTGCGCTACGACCTCTCCATGCACAAAACCGGCGATGAGAAAGTGGACAAGGTGAATCGGCAATACAATGAGGAATTGATTCGCTTCCATGTGTCGGGCCGACTGAAAGTGGCTCCAGAGAACACCAGCGACAAAGTGCTCAATCTGATGCGCAAACCCTCGTTCGACCTGTTCTACCAGTTCAAAGCCATTTTCGACCGCTTGAACGAGAAATACGGACTGAAGCAGCAAATCATTCCCTACTTCATTTCTTCGCACCCAGGTTGCACCGAGGAAGATATGGCGGAATTGGCGGCTATCACCAAAGAACTTGATTTCCACCTCGAACAGGTGCAGGATTTCACGCCCACGCCCATGACGGTGAGCACCGAAACTTTCTACACTGGTTTCCACCCCTACACGCTCCAGCCAGTGTATTCGGCTAAGGCGAAAGAGGAAAAACTTGCCCAACGCAAATATTTCTTCTGGTATGAGAAAGCCAACAAGCCCGACATCGTGGCTTCGCTGCGCCGCCTCCACCGCCCCGACCTGCTCACACGCCTCTACCCCAACAGCGGCACCACCACCTACCGCTCCACCACCCCACAAAGGCAAGGAGCAAACACCCAAAGGCAAAGTGCAAACGCCCAAAGGCAAGGCACAGCCCCCAAAAGTAAAGGGGCAACAACCCACACCAAGCGAGGCAACTACCACCCACACCAGGGTCCGACAGGCAGTTTCGTGCCAGCCCGCCCCCACAAAAAGCGTAAATAAAACCAACGAAACAATATCACGATATGAATATCTCAATTTACACCATCACTTCGGAACTTCACGATAAGGTGGCTATCAATCAAGCCACTAAGGATTTTTTGGGAGCTCTTGATTTTGAATACGATTTCAAGGACAGCGATTACAGCACCTACGGCGATGCTGACCTCAATTTGATATATGTGCGCACAGGCGGCACAGAGGGCGTGTTTAAGAAAATACAGCCTCTGCTGATGGAGCGCAGTTCACGTCCATTCTATCTGCTCACCTCTGGCAAAAGCAACTCGCTGGCGGCGTCGATGGAAATTCTTTCCTATCTGAACATGAACAAGTTGATGGGCGAAATCATTCATGGCGATGCGGCGTACATCAGCACTCGCGTGAAGGAGTTGGCACAGGTGGAAAGCGCGCGCAAAAAACTCATCGGTACGAGGCTCGGTGTGATAGGCGCACCAAGCGACTGGCTGATTTCAAGCATCGCAAGTCCTGTGGCGGTGAAGCAGAAACTTGGCATCGAGATTGTGAACATTGCCATCGACGAGGTGGTTGATGCCTACAATGCCATTGCCGACACGCTAAGCGACTGCGCCACACTCGCTGAAAAAGCCACCACCAAGGCGACTAAAGAGGCTGTGCCAGGTGCCGTGAAACTCTATTATGCGCTGAAAGAGGTGGTGAGCCGACACCGCTTAAACGGCTTCACCATTCGCTGCTTCGACTTGCTGGGCGTGGTGCGCAACACCAGTTGCTACGCACTTGCGCGCCTCAACGCCGAGGGCATAGTGGCAGGCTGCGAGGGCGATATTCCCTCCTTGCTCACAATGATGATTACCAAAGCCGTGACTGGCGTTTCGGGATTCCAAGCCAACCCATCTCGCATCGACCCCAAAACTGGCGAAATGCTGGTGGCTCACTGCACCATTCCTCTGAATATGGTCACTCGTTACGAACTCGACACCCATTTTGAGAGCGGTATCGGTATCGGCATTCGTGGATATATGGCAGAGGGACCTGTCACCATTTTTAAGGTGAGCGGCGACCTTTCACGCCATTTCACCGCCGAAGCCACATTGGAGCGCAGCCTTGCAGAGCCAAACCTGTGCCGTACGCAACAAGTGCTTCAACTCACAAAACCAGAACAAGCCACCTATTTCCTCACCGCCCCCATCGGCAACCACCACGTTATCGTGCCAGGGCATGTGGCATCAATCCTTTCCGCCCTCCTCAACACCTAAACCCACATATACAAAATATACAAACAGCAACGGAGAATTTGCATCGCGCAAATTCTCCGTCTTGTTTATATAAATAGTATCAAAAAGGTTCTACCTAAAGCCTAACGACTTTGTGTTTACATTTTTCATAAAGTACTCGTGCGTGAGTTCTTTTATGTTGCGTTTGCGCCACGGGAGCAGGAACATGAGCAGTGCGCACGCCATGCAGAGATAGAAGGTCCATGCCGACATCTCTTTAATAGATGTGAGGGTGGCTTGCACCTGTAGTTTGCCCTTTACTGCCATGGCAGCCATGTTTTGCGCCTCGGTTTCGGTTTTGCCCTGATATTGCATACCGCGCACAGTTTGATCGTAGTTTTTCGCCACATCAATGTTGGTGCGGTCGTAATCCTGTGCAAAGCGTGTCACATAATATTGCTGGCGCTGTTGCAGCACTTTGGTATAAAGCGCCGCTCCGATGCTTGGTGCTATCACCATACGCACGGTGAGCATGATGCACACCCATGTAGATAAGAATCGGTAAGGCATACGCTGGTTTGCCATTGTGGAAATCAGCGAGTAGAGCAGCATCATACCGGTGGAGCGGATAATGATTGGCCACTTCATGCGTTCCAACATGCCTTCGTTTTGCACCTCATAGAACATATACAGCGCATACGCACCAATGAACAAGAAACCGAGGGCATACATCCACTTCAGGTGAACATTCTTGCGGCTGGCTATAATCGCAAACACCACGCCTGCGAAATAGCCCACCATCACCCAGTTGCCCAAGGTGGCACTCTGCCAGTTGTCAATCTTCATACCCACATTCGTAAACACGTTCACAAACATGGCACTGGAGTTGGCAATCATCAGCAGGAAGAACAGTAACACACCATAGTTAATCACCCTGAGTTTGAACACCTCCATGATGAAATACGGCGATTTCCGCGACATTTCCAGATAGATGAACAGCGCAGTGAATATCACGCACACAATAGCGGAGAGGCGTATTGACTTATCATCGAACCAGTCCAATGTGTTGCCAAACACCATCACATACGCGAATGAGCACAGCATGATGCTAAACACCATCACATTGCCAAACTTGGAGAATGTGATTGGGAATTTAGGCATGGCATAGGGGTGGTATGGCATGGTGAAGAACACGATGATGATACCAGCCAGCATAAATGCCATCATAAAGTAGTACACATAGTGCCACTCGTAGGTGTAAGCCAGCCATGCGGTGAGCCATGTGCTGAGTTGACCGATAATCATGAAGAAGCAGTAGATCACCGGCTGCGACACCATTTTCTCGGTGTCGATGGCGTCCCACGCTTTTTCGGTGGTAGGTTCGTTGCCTGGGGTGATATTGTTGCACGCCTCAATGCCGAAAGCATACTTGATGAGCACAAACAGGTGTGCCATCATCAGCGTTTGGCGCACAAAGCCCATGAGCAAACTGCACAGTCCGAGTACGAAAAGTGATTCGGTTTGGGCGCAGATGTTGCTGAGCACGAACAGTATGGCAAATCCCACCAGACACATCATCTTTTCGCGGCGTATGCACACCAGCTCGTAGAAGAACGGCGAGAACGCCGCCATACCTATCGAGGTGCAGAAACCTGCGAACACGATGTATTCCGACTGGATTCCAAGTCCACCCATCATCTCTCCGCTGTTGGCGGAATATACACCACTCATCGTGATCATAGGCACGAAGAGGATAATCATGAAGATGATGCCAAGTGGCTTCGGCACCCATTTATAAAACGGATAATTCTTATAATCTTCAGCCATGGCGCTTACTGCCTATCTTTTCTCTCTGCTTTCACTACCACCATCATACCAGCAGCAAGGCGGTCGTTGTCCTCTTTGCTGATGTTGGTGAAATCAATTCTAACAGGCACACGCTGCTGGATTTTCACGAAGTTACCAGCAGAATTGTCGGTTGGCACAAGTGAATACTTTGCGCCTGTTGCGCCTGAAATGGCTGTAACTGTGCCTTCAAACACTTCGTTGTTCAAAGCATCTACCGTCATACGCACCTTCTGACCCACATGCAGATTTTCAATCTGGGTTTCCTTGTAGTTGGCGATTACCCACTTTTGATTGTCGGGGATAATGTAGGTGATAGTGGTGCCGGCGTTCACCATCTGACCTTCCTCGATGGTGCGGCGACCGAGTTTGCCATCGCATGGAGCCACCACCACACAATATGAGAGGTTCAAGCGTGCCATTTCCACAGCGGCTTCAGCACGCTGAATGGCGGCATCCACGTTGCCACGGCGTGTGGTCACCTCATTCACACCCTTGTAAGCGGCTTCCTGTTGCTTTCTTGCTGCCTCAAGTTTTTTCTTGGTGGCATCGTATTCCACTTCAAGTTGTTCGAGTTGGATAGGTGTGGCAGCCTTGTTTGCCACAAGGTTGCGGTAGCGTTCAATATCTTTTGAAAGTTTGGCAAGGCGCACCTCAATCTCGTCAATCGAAGCCGAATACACCGAAGCCGAGGTTTGTGTGGTTTGCTCAGTGGCACTAATCACGTTTGCGCCAGCTTTGGCATCTTTCAGCGCCGCCTCAGCCTCCATCAGGCGAATGCGGTATTCGCGGTCGTCGAGAATGAGCAGCGTGTCGCCCTTATGCACTTCCTGGTGCTCCTTAAAGCACACCTTTGCGATATATCCCGATGCACGCAGATTCACGGGAGTGATGTATTGCTCAATTTGAGCGTCGTTGCAAGTTTCACTGGCTGTGTATTCTTTAAACACGTCCACCAGTCTCCACAAACCATAGGCTATGATGCCGATGCACACCAGGCTCACCACCAAGCGACGGCCTCTCAACGGCTTAATGTCCTTTTTTGTCACTTCGCCATTGCTGGTCTTGGCTTCTGGAGTTTCGTTTTCGCTCGCATTTTCTTGGCAAGTTTCTGTTGCGGTCACCTTTTCTTCAGGTGTTTCTTTTGCACTTGTCTTTTCCTTATTTTCCATATCTTAAGTCTGTTTTTTTTCTAAAATCTATCTTATTTCTAACGTCTAATTTCTTACTTCAACTGCTCCAGTTGACCAGTGAGTTTCAGCAGCGAGAGGTTTGCCACCTTATAGCGATAGTAGGCGTTCAGGTAATTGTTCATCGCCTCGCTGATGCGCATTTCGTCTTGAAGAACCACGGTCATTGAGGTCACGCCCTCCTTATATTGATAGGCTGTGACGTTGTAAACGTCCTGCGCCAGCGTGTAGTTGTCGTACTGCTTTTTGTAGTTGCGTTGGCAGTTGTTCACCTCGCTCACGGCGTTCATATAGTTGGCTTGCAGTTGCTTGTATGCGTCTTCATAGCCGAGGCGTGCGCTTTCTTCCTCTGCCTTGGCTTTTTTGATTTTCGAGCGTTTTCCGAATCCGTCGAAGATGGGCACTCTCACCTGTATGCCGATGCCGTTGGAGCCATACCAGTGATTTGAGTCGCCAGAGCGGAACCAGTTTTCAAACTTATCGGTGTAGGCTGAATACATCAAATTGCCTGTCAGGCTCACTGTTGGCAAGTAGGCGTCTTTCGCAAGTTTGGTCTGCTTTTGTGCAAGCACCTTCTTTTGGTCGAGCAGTTGGAGTTCATACAAGCCCGTGTTGAGTCCGCAAGCGTTCACCTCGTCAATCTGCCCTGGGTTGATGTCGGTCACCTTGATTTCCTTTTCGGCAGGATAGTCGATGATGAATTTGAGCATGGTGTATTGCTGCTGGAGCATGGAAAGGGCGTTGTCGCGCTGCACGGTGAGGTCTTCAATATTGAAGTTCACACGCTTCACGTCCACCTCAAGGCTCATTTGATTGTCGTAAAAGGCTTGGGTGATGTTGCGGAGTTCTTCCAGTCGCTTGATATTGTCGTTCACCAGTCTAATCTGCTCCAAAGTGTTTTGCGCCATATAGTAGGTTTGGGCAGTCTGCATGATGATGTCCTCGCGTGCCTTCTCGTAAGAGAGCTGGTTGAGTCGGTCGGCAATCTTCGACACCTCCACTGCCGTACGCGCCATTTGGTTGTAGATGGGCATTTGGAGTTGCAAGCCGATAGCGGCATTATACTGGAGGGTTTTGGTCACATTGTATGCCTTACCGTATGCCCTGCCATCGGTCACCGATACTGGTGGCGCAAAATTGTCGTTGATTTGTGCCACAGCGTTCACCTGTGGCAACAGTTTGGCTTGATTCTCGCTAATGGAGATTTTTCCCTTCACTATCTCGTTACGGCTTCGCTGGAGCGACAAATTGTTGTCAACAGCCATCTCCAAACACTGGCTCAATGTGAGCGTCTCCTGTGCATTCACCGTGGTGAAAGTGCCGAGAGCGAGACAAAAATACAAAGCAAATTTCATTTCCTTTTTGATAATATATAATACCTATTTATAATCACGCAACATTTTTTATTTTAATTCAAAAACATGAGCACCTGCGTATCCTAACTTTCACAAGCGGCATCGCGCGAGAGTGGCTCAAAAAAGTGTCGTTCTGATTCTTCGTTTTCTCAAAGTGTTGCGCTGCTAAAAGAGCGAAAAATCATAACGACCTCGCAAAAGTACATAAAAACAAATGAACAAAACCCGTAAACCGAGTATTCAACCAAAAGCAAGCATTTTTGGACAAATTATTAACCTAACTATTAATGTTTTTCCATTTTTTTGCTTATTTTTGCACTAAATACCCATCGAATAGAAAAGCAAAAATCATATTTATTAACTTTAACTAATCAAGCCTATGCGTATCTGTAGAAAATGTGGTGCACAAGTTGCCGACGGAGTGATGGCATGTCCACAATGTGGCGCACCAATGATCGAACCTCCCAAAACTCCACAACAAGATGTAGAGCAAAACAAAGTGATGGCGGTGCTCGCCTATTTTGGTATTCTGGTTTTGATTCCAATTTTAGCAGCAAAAGAATCGAAATTTGCTCGCTTCCACGCCAACCAAGGTCTCATTCTCCTGATTACAGGTGTGGCTTACTCAATTTTTGTGCAAGTGGTCATCAAAATCGTGGCATTCATCTCCTACGCGCTTGCCGGCATAGTGGGCATTGCATTGGGTTTGGCATGGCTTCTCCTATTGGTTTTAGCCATCATCGGCATCATCAACGCCGTGAAGGGTGAATTCAAACAACTCCCTCTCATCGGCCAATTCCAAATCCTGAAATAATCCCAGCAGTAAATCATTGAATAGTCAATCTATTAGGAGTGGTAGATAAGTTCAAACACAACTTCTCTACCACTCCTTTCTCTATCCCCCTCCCCAAAAACAGGCAGAGATCGTAATTAAGAAAGCCACACAAGTCGAATAATTCGAAATATCGAGAAATCGATAATCTAAGCAAAATCTAACGTCTAATTTTTAATGTCTAATTTCTTCTTTTTTCTTTTTAATGTGATTTGAGAAATATTATTTTTTGATTGTTTTGAGCAAAATGAATCTCTTTTGTTATCTTTGCATTAATTATTATGAAATTCAGTATTAACAGATAAAAAAGAAGATTTATGAATTTTGTAAAACCATTGATTATGGCTTCTATGATGGCAGTAACCGCTACTGGCGCACACGCCGCAGCGAAGTTTACGCCTGAGTTGCTCAACTCACTCGGTCGCGTGAGCGATGCGCAAGTGTCGCCCGACGGCAAGAAAGTGCTTTATGGTGTTAGCACTCCTAACATTGAGAACAACAACAGCAACCGCGAGTTGTGGGTGATGGACATCAACGGCAAAAACGCTGTGCAAATCACCAACTCCGAGAAAAGCGAAACCAACGCTGTGTGGTTTGAGGACGGCAAGAAGATTGCTTTCGCCTATCCTAACGAAAAAGGCGTGAACCAGATGTGGGTAATGAACGCCGACGGCACCGACCGCCGTTGCGTGTCGAACATGGAAAAGGACATTGAGGGTTTCGTTCTCAGTCCCGACGAAAAGAAGGTGATTATCGTTTCAACTGTGAAGTATGGCGAAACCACCCAAGACCGCTATCCCGACCTGAAGAAAACCGACGGCCGCATCATCGACGATTTGATGTATCGTCACTGGAACGAATGGACCGCCGAAATTCCTCATCCTTTCGTGGGCGAATTTAACGGCAGCGAGGTGACCGCATTAAAAGATGTGCTCGAAGGCACTCAGTTTGAGTCACCTATGCGTCCTTGGGGTGGTGTTGAGCAGTTGGCTTGGCTCCCCGACAGCAAGAGCCTGATTTATGTGTGCCGCAAGAAAACCGGCAAGGAATACGCCATCTCTACCAACAGCGATCTCTATCAATACGACATTGCAACTGGCGATACCAAGAATCTGACCGAGGGCATGATGGGTTACGACAACAATCCTGCCGTGTCGAAGAGTGGTAAAATCGCTTGGCTCTCAATGGAGCACGATGGCTACGAGGCCGACAAAAACCGTATCTTCATGCTCGACGGCGACAAGAAAGTGGACCTCACCGCCGACTGGGATTACAGCGTGGACTTCATCACTTGGTCGCCCGACGAAAAGTATATCTATTTCATCTGCCCTTACCAAGGCACCATGCCTATTTTCCGCATGAATGTGGCTAACCGCAAAGTGGAACAAGTGGCTGGCGGACAGTACGACTACGACGGTCTGCAATTTGCTGGCAAAGACTTGCTCATCACATGCCGCCACTCTTTCCTTGAGCCTAACGAGGTGTACAGTTTCAAGGTGGGCAAAGAGCCTGTGAAGCTCTCAAGCGTAACCGACCCAATCATGAACACGCTCGGCGATGTGAAGTGCGAGAAGGTGATGATTCCCACCACCGACGGCAAGATGATGACCACTTGGGTGCTCCTGCCTCCAAACTTCGACCCTAACAAGAAATACCCATCACTCCTGTTCTGCGAGGGTGGTCCTCAATCTCCTGTAAGCCAATTCTGGAGTTATCGTTGGAACCTCCGCATCATGGCAGAAAACGGCTATGTGGTGTTCGCTCCTAACCGCCGCGGTCTGCCTGGCTTCGGCACCGAATGGAATGCGCAAATCTCTGGCGACTACTCTGGTCAGTGCATGAAGGACTACTTGAGCGCAGCCGACTTTATGAAGGAAAAACCTTACATCGACGGCGACCACATGGGTGCTGTGGGTGCAAGTTTTGGTGGATATTCAGTTTACTGGCTTGCTGGCAACCACCAGAAGCGTTTCGCTTGCTTCCTCTCACACGCTGGTATCTTCGACCTTCGCGCTCAATACTGCGAAACCGAAGAATTGTGGTTCGTGAACTGGGACCTCGGTGGTGCACCTTGGGATAAGGGCAACGAAGTGGCTATGCGCAGTTACCGTGAAGCCGACCCTAAGAACTACGTTCAAAACTGGGACACCCCAATCCTCGTGGTGACTGGCGAAAACGACTTCCGTATCTCTTACAGCCAAACTATGCAAGCCTTCAACGCAGCAAGAATGCGTGGCATTCCTGCTCGCATGGTGCTCTTCCCAAGCGAATGCCACTGGGTGACCAAGCCACAAAACAGCATTCTCTGGCAGCGCGAATACTTCCGCTGGCTCGACCAATGGCTTAAAAAATAATTTCAGAAATTAGAAATTAGAGATTAGAGATTAGAAGTTAGAAATTAGAAGTTAGAGATTAGAGATTAGAAGTTAGAGATTAGAGCCTCAGAGTGCTCCAATCACTCCAAGTGCTCCAAGAATCCCCATAAGAGGGCCGCAAAACCAAGCGGCTCTCTTTTTTTACCCCATTTTTGCAAAAAACCACATTCATTTTGCTTTCAAAAGAACTTTATTTTCTATATTTGCAAGTGAAATAGCTTGCATTTTACAAATGCAAGTGAAAATACTTGTATTTTAAACAAACAAGCCAAAAAACTTGTAAAAAATAAGAAACATTATGTATGCTGCAATATCCGCTGACGTAGTGTCATCAACCTCCCTCTCGCGAGAATCGATGATAGAACTTAATGAAAAGTTGAAAAAATGCCTTTCGATTCTTGAAAGACGTTACCAGGGCTTTTGGGGACGTATCGTTAGAGGCGACTTTATTGAATGTATTATGAGCCAACCAGAAGACGCTTTTGAAGTAGCATTGATATTGAAAACATGGGTTAAATCATTTGAACCAAGTGATGCGCATGATGCAAAGCGATTTAACAGGTATGGCCTAAGAATCGCTATAGGAATTGGGGAAATGAAAACCATTGATCGTGCATTAGACATGATGGACGGAGACGCTATCTATCGCTCTGGACGAGCAATCAGTAAGCTTGTTGGACGAGCAAAATACTCGTTTACCATTTCTATGGCTAATAGTGAACATGAACAAGCTTTACAAGTCATATCAACACTGGTCAATCAACTATTGAACAATGCGACTGCCCGCAAATGCGAAACTCTCTGCGAAAGAATCCTCACGTCCGACACGAGTAAAACAGCCGAAAAAATGGGAATCTCCGTATCTGGTGTCAATCAAACATTGAAAGATCTTGGTTGGAGTGGTATAGAGCAAGCTATAATATATTATCGAAAAATAACATCCAAGCTATGATCACTATTCTGGTTTTAATTCTTATCGTTGCTCACATTTTGGGCGATTTTTATTTACAATGGGACTCTTCTCGCAAAAACAAAATCCTATCTTCTGTAAGAGGAAAGGATTTGTGGTTACATTCTTTGATAATCGGAATGCTATCATGGATAGCCATTTGGGATTTAAGAGGATGGTGGCTTGCCCTGTGTATAATGATATTACATTTTCTGATTGACTGGCTAAAATCATATATCCAAATAACATGCCATATCTTCAAGATTGAGAATTCTAAACACAAGAAATTGGTTGATGGCCATAACAAACGATATGATTTATGGGCGTTTTTGATTGACCAAATTCTCCACATCTCTATAATCACTGTTTTTGCCCATATTTGGCTAATAGTAAATAGTGATTGGTGTCCACTCGAATGGGTTCAAAATTTCATGATTAACCATCCACTTCGTGTGAAAACAATAATCGCAATGATGATTGTTTTGAAACCAGCAAACATCTTAATATTACTCATCCTTGGAGCTTGCAAAGTTGCTATCACCCCTACTAAAAATAACAACGATGGCAATTTCCATTCAGGAGAACTAATTGGATGGTTAGAACGTGGGCTCATGCTATTATTTGTAATCATGGCACAATACGAAGCTATAGGCTTCCTTATCGCAGCAAAGTCCATCCTTCGCTTCAACGAAGCATCATCAGGAAATGAAAAATCAGAGTATGTATTGACTGGAACTCTACTTTCTTTAGCAACAGCCCTTACATTTGGCTTAATAGTACTCAGATTATAGTTTATCAAAACAAAACACCCACCCCCATCGGCAAAAGATTTTGTTGGCGTGGGGGAAAATGTGTAACTTTACAGGTGACTAATCATTAACCCTATTTTATCACTAAACCAACCAATTAAGAAAATATGAAAAAGGCAATTATCGTGATGGCTATGCTGCTCGTGGTGGGACAAGCATGGGCTTGGAAACCAAAATTTGTGAGCCATACGCGCCACAGCCAAGCGGCGTGACCGACATCGCCACCAGCAAGACAGTGAAAAGCCTGCGCTACTACAACCTTGCCGGCATGGAGAGTGCCACCCCATTCAGCGGTGTGAACATCGCCATAACCACCTATACCGACGGCACCACCACCTCAAGCAAAGTAATCAAATAACAAAAAACGACAACACCATAGTGTAGGGACATGCCTTTGGCATGTTTCCAATGCGTTGATACATTGCCGATTGCATCGAAACATGCCAAAGGTTTGCACAAGCAAATGAAAATCACTAATTTTGTAGTTAATTATCAAAACTCTAAAAAAGTGAGCAACAACCCATTCATAAGTTTCAAAGAAAATCACCCAGTGCTAACCAATTTCGTGCTGGTGATGGTCACTCTTGTAGCGTGCCTCTACGCTTGCTACATTTCATTAGACATCTTCACCGACCACGGCAACCAAACCAAGGTGCCCGATGTGAGGTGGAAACTCATCGACCAAGCCATCGATATTCTTGAAGACGCTGGTTTGAACTACACCATCGACTCCATCTACAACGAGGATTACGCTCCTGGCGTGGTCACCGACCAAAGTCCAAATGCTGGTTCGTCGGTGAAGTTCGCACGCCCTATATTGCTGACAATGAACTGCCTCTATCCTCCACAAGTGGAAATTCCTAAGGATATTACCGACATGGCAGGCACCGATGGTGTGACCACGCTCAAAACGCTCGGTTTCCGACATGTGACCACCGACACCGTGCCAAGCGAAATGCAGGGCTTGATTATTGAGGTGAGAGTGAATGGACGCTCCGTGGAAGGTGGCACTAAAGCCGCCCTCAACTCCAAGATTGTGGTTTCGATTGGCGACGGCTCTGTTGATGCCATTGAATTCGACCCTCTGGGCTCACAGCGCGACTCCCTCATCAAGCAGAAGATTAAGAGTGGAGAATTCCAAATCATCACCGACTCGCTCGGCAACACACATCTTGTTCCACGCTCTAAACGATAATATGGCAGAAGAATTTACCAATATAGAAGATTTTGACATCAATTGCCATTCCGAAATCCAGCAAGATTTCAGCGACCCCGATTTCAGCGAAAATGGCACAGACTACTGGGAACACTACCGCTTTGAGGTAGAAAAAGGGCAAGTGCTTTTGCGTATCGACAAATACCTTGTGGAGCGCATCAAGGGCACTTCGAGAAACCGTATTCAAAACGCAGCCGAAGCGCAGTGTATTCGCGTGAACGGCAAGCCCGTGAAGTCGAACTACCGCGTGCACCCCGGCGAAATCATCACCGTGGTGATGGACCGCCCACGCTACGAAAATGAGATTATAGCACAAGACATCCCCATCGACATCGTGTATGAAGACGATGCCTTGCTGGTGGTGAACAAGCCTGCCGGCATGTGCGTGCACCCTGGCCACGGCAATTACGATGGCACACTGGTCAACGCCCTGGCATGGCACTTCAAGGACAATCCCGATTACGATGTGACCGACCCACGAATGGGGCTCGTTCACCGCATCGATAAAGACACCTCTGGGCTGCTGGTGGTGGCCAAAACGCCCAACGCCAAGACCTCGCTCGGCAAGCAGTTTTTCAACAAAACCACCAAGCGACAGTATGTGGCTGTGGTGTGGGGCACGATGAAGGAGATGGACGGTACCATTACCGGACATGTGGGACGCAGCCTCCGCGACCGTCTGCAAATGTGCGTGTTCCCCGATGGTGAGCACGGCAAGCACGCCGTCACCCACTACCATACGCTTGAAAACCTCGCGCATGTGGCTGTGGTGCGATGCCAACTCGAAACGGGCCGCACCCACCAGATTCGTGTGCACATGAAGCATATCGGTCACCCGCTTTTCAACGATGCCCGCTACGGCGGCGACAAAGTGCTGCGAGGCAACACATCGAGCCACTACGCGCAGTTCATTCACCACTGCTTTGAGGTGTGTCCACGCCAAGCGCTTCACGCCAAGACGCTCGGTTTCGTGCACCCAGTCACCAATCAGCAAATGGACTTCGACAGCGAAATCCCTGCCGACATGACCGAACTGATTCAGCGTTGGCGCAACTATGCGGAAAGTTTGGCAACCAAATAAAAAAAACATAAGTGTAAGCCCCACAGGGTTTGCACTTTTTGGTTTAAATCCATCTATATCAATCGTTTCCAAATTAACGAAGCAAAACGAAACGCCCAGAAATCAGAAATCTTTTAACATTTCTAACTTAATGTTGTATAAATTAACTACATTTTTGCGCCACTTTTCGTGCCAAAGTGATAATTTTGCAATGATTAAAACTGAAGTACAACAACAGAAAAAAATAAACTATTTGCAACTATGGCAGATTCTGTAAACATTAGAGAATTAAACGACTTGATTGCAAGCAAACGCAATTTCATCGACGCAATCACTCAGGGTATGGACCAAACAATCGTGGGTCAGAAGCACCTTGTGGATTCGCTGTTGATTGCCCTTTTGGCCAATGGTCATATCCTGCTCGAAGGTGTGCCTGGTTTGGCTAAAACACTTGCCATCAAGACCCTCGCATCAATCATCGATGCTAAATATAGCCGTATCCAGTTCACCCCCGACCTTCTCCCTGCCGACGTGGTGGGCACCATGGTGTATAGCGTGCAAAAGGAGAAATTCGAGGTGAAGCAAGGTCCGGTGTTCGCCAACTTCGTTTTGGCAGATGAAATCAACCGTGCGCCAGCCAAGGTGCAGAGTGCGCTGCTTGAAGCCATGCAGGAGCGCCAAGTGACCATCGGCGACCGCACCTTCAAACTCGACGACCCATTCTTGGTGATGGCTACCCAAAACCCCATTGAGCAGGAAGGCACCTACCCTCTGCCTGAGGCACAGGTCGACCGTTTCTTGATGAAAGTGGTGATTGGCTACCCCAATAAGGAAGAGGAAAAGCAAATCATACGCATGAACATCGCCCCAACCAAGCAGAATGTTCAGCCTCTCATCACTCCACGCGACATCGTGGAAGTGCGCGACATCGTGAACAAAATCTACATCGACGAGAAAATCGAACGCTACATCGTAGATATCGTGTTTGCCACCCGCTTCCCTTCCGACTACGGATTAAACGAGTTGAAGAGCATCATTTCATTCGGTGCATCACCTCGTGCAAGCATCAGCATGGCACTCGCTGCACGCGCCTACGCATTCCTGCGTGGCCGTGGCTATGTGATTCCTGAAGATGTGCGCGCCGTGTGCCACGATGTGATGCGCCACCGTATCGGCCTGTCGTACGAAGCCGAGGCCAACAATATCGGCGCCGATGAGGTGATTAGTCAAATCCTCGACAAGGTGGCTGTGCCCTAATCCATAAGGCTATGCCTCCCACATTCATCCAACCATTACAGAAAGGTGCATGATGGACAAGAGTGAATTATTAAAGAAAGTCAGAAAAATAGAAATCAAGGCGAAAGGCCTGTCGCAAAACATTTTCGCTGGAGAATACCACTCCGCCTTCAAGGGGCGTGGTATGACCTTTAGCGAGGTGCGCGAATACCAGTACGGCGACGATGTGCGCGACATCGACTGGAATGTGACCGCACGCCAGAACCACCCCTACATCAAGGTGTATGAGGAGGAGCGCGAACTCACCGTGATGCTGCTCGTGGACGTGTCGGGCAGCAAGGATTTCGGTGCTGTGGGCGAAACGAAGCGCGACATGATGGCTGAAATAGCCGCCACACTCGCTTTCTCCGCCATCGAAAACAACGATAAGGTGGGCGTGATTCTGTTTAGCGACAAAATCGAGAAGTTCATTCCCCCAAAAAAAGGACGAAAGCACATTTTACTCGTGATTAGCACCCTGCTCGACTTCAAGCCCGAAAACAAGGGTACCGATGTGAATTGCGCTCTCGAATTTCTCACCAGCGGTATCAAAAAACGCTGCACGTCTTTCCTTGTGAGCGACTTCATCGATGAGGGCGATTACAGCAAGGCTCTTTCCATTGCCAACAATAAGCACGACCTCATTGCCGTGCAGGTGTACGACAAGCGTGAGATGCAACTGCCCGATGTGGGGCTGATGCGTGTTTACGATGCCGAGACCGGCGAGGAGCGATGGATCAACACCAGCTCGAAGAAGGTGCGCGAAACCTATCAGCGGTGGTGGTACCAGCGCCAACTGAAAATGAGCGAAAAACTCCAGCACAGCCGTGTGGATTTAGCGTCGATTGCCACCGATGAAGACTACACGAAAGCACTGCTTGCGCTGTTCAAGCGCAGAGGTGTGGCTCGCTGAACGCCTACTTCCCCTACGCATTTTTTCTGATAGAGATATAGAAAGCAACAACTGATGAACAGTAGATTCATAACATATATATGCCTGGCGTGTTTGCTCTTTCCATTCGGAATGAAAGCAAAAAACGAGAATGCGCTCATTTCCAAGGCTGAACTCACCAATCGCCACATCGTGATGGGCGACACCACCAGCATGAGGCTGGAAATCGTGCAGCCCAAGAATGTGGTGGCTATGGCTGGTCTGGAGGTGAAAGACTCGGTCAGCAGCGTGGTGGAACTTGGCGACATCATTGCGTGCGACACCATCGACTTGGGCAACAACCGCATTCAAATCAATGCCACCTACATCGTTCAGGCATTCGATTCGGGCGAATGGCACCTCAACCCTGCCCTTGTGATTGAGCCCGACACCATTCGATGCGACATTCCTTTGGTCATCAAGGTAAGCCCTGTGAAGGTGGACCCGAATGGCGACATCAAGGACTTCGCGCCAGTTTTCGAGCCCATACGCAAATTGCTCGACTATGTGCCCAACTGGGTGGTGAGCCTCTGGTGGGTGTGGGTGCTGATTTTGGCAGCCGCGGCTCTGCTTTTCGCCTACTTCAAATGGTGGCGCAAAGGCAAGAACCCACTGAAGCGAGTGAAGAAGCGACTTCCACCTTACGAAGAGGCGGTGGAACGCCTGCACATGCTCAAGGGTATGCAACTGTGGCAAAACGGCCGCGAGAAGGACTACTACACAGGCTTGACCGACATTCTGCGTGAATACATCGACCGCCGATTCGGCGTAAATGCCGTGGAAATGACTTCAAGCGAGATTATCGACGCGCTGAAGCACAACAGCGAAACCCAACTCGTCAACGACCAGTTGAGCGAAATCCTCGCCGTTGCCGACTTTGTGAAATTCGCCAGTCAGCGTCCTCTCGCCGACGACAACGAACGCTCATTCCAGCGTGCCGTCAATTTTGTGAACGCCACAAAGCCACAGCCTGTGACCGACAATAATAAGACTTCAAAAACCAACAATAAGGAGGGCAAGAAATGATGAACTTAGCACACCCAGGCTACTTGTGGCTATTCCTGCTGTTCATACCGCTCATTGCGTGGTATGTATGGAGCCAGCGTAAGGCTAATCCAAGTATGCGCATGTCGTCGATTAGTGCCTTCAAGGGGCTTTCCACCAGTTGGAAGGTGTATGTGAAGCACCTCTCGTTTGTGCTGAAACTTGCAGCCCTTTCGTGCCTGATTATCATCTTATGCCGCCCACAGACCTACGACAAATGGTCGATAAGCGACACCGAGGGCACCGACATCGTGATGGCTATCGACATTTCAGCCAGTATGCTCTCGCGCGACCTTCAACCCGACCGTCTTGAGGCCGCCAAGAAGGTGGCAAGCGATTTTGTGGCAAAGCGTGAAAGCGACAACATCGGTTTGGTGATTTTTGCAGGCGAAGGTTTCACACTCCTTCCCATGACCACCCATCAGGCCACGCTGCTCAACACCATTCACGAAATCAGCATCAATATGCTCGATGCCGACGGCACCGCCATTGGCGACGGTATTGCCACCGCCATCAACCGTATTAAGGACGGCAAGGCGAAGTCGAAAAGCATTATTCTGCTCACCGACGGCACCAACAATTCTGGCGTGGTGGCTCCGCTCACCGCTGCCGAGATTGCGCAGAAAGAGGGCATTCGCATCTACACCATCGGTCTTGGCACTCGTGGCACAGCCGAAACGCCATACGCACAAGGCTTCGGTGGCGAATTGCTCTACAAGCCTATGCCTGTGACCATCGACGAGGAATCGCTCAAGAAAGTGGCACAAATGACTGGCGGCAAATATTTCCGTGCCACCGACAACGATGTGCTCACCAGCATATTCAACGAAATTGACAAACTGGAGAAAACGAAAATCGACGTAAAGAACTTCACCAACACTCAAGACAATTACATGCCATGGGCATGGGCGTTGCTCTTGCTCGTGCTGCTGAATCTCACTATCAGCTACACCGTGCTACGTCGCATTCCATAATGTTTTTCTTACAGCTAACATTATAATATAATAAAGAAAGATAAAGGTTTTGGCTATGTTTAGTTTTGCTAATCCCGAATATTTATATCTCCTTTTGCTGCTCCCCGTAGTGGCTGGCTTGTTTTGGCTCTCTCAACGTGCCAAAGCGAAGAAAATCGCCAAGTTTGGCCGCACTGGAGTGGTGAAGGGGCTCATGCCTGAGCAGTCGAAATACAAGCCTTGGATTAGGCTGGCGGTGGAACTGGTGCTTTTAGCCACCATCGTGGTGATTCTGGCACGCCCTCGTGGTGGCGCACAGGAAACTAACACCACCATGAAGGGCATTGAGGTGATGATTTGCCTCGATGTGTCAAACTCCATGAATGCGGCAAGTGACGACGACGCTCCCGATGTGAGCCGCCTACAACGCTCGAAACAGGTGCTTGAAAAACTCATCGACCGCATCACCGGCAACAAGGTGGGTCTGATTGTGTTTGCTGGCAACGCCTATATGCAGATGCCTATCACTGGCGATGCGCAGAGTGCGAAAATGTACCTCTCCAGCATCAACACCGACATGGTTCCAACCCAAGGCACCGCCATCGGTGCAGCCATCAATATGGCGTGCCAATGCTTTTCGAGCAATCCTCGCACACAAAAAACGATTATCGTTATCACCGATGGCGAGAACTTTGAAGACGATGCCGTGAGCAGTGCAGAAGACGCGCGCAAGAAGGGCATCAGCGTGAATGTGGTGGGTATCGGATCGGTGAACGGCTCGCCTGTGCCTACTGCCGACGGCGAGGTGCTGACCGATGAGAACGGCAGCCCAGCCATTTCTAAACTCAACGAAAAAGGCGCGATGGAAATTGCCAAGGGCGGCAAGGGCGTGTATGTGAACGGTGCGGCAAGCGATGCCGTGGATGCGCTCAACGACCAGTTGATGAAACTCTCAAAAACCGACCTCGGCAGTTACAACTATTCACTTGAAAGCGAGCTGTTCCCCATTTTCGCTTGGATTGCGTTTATTCTACTGATTGCCGAACTGTTTATCCTCGACCGCAAGAATCCAATCTTGAAGCGATTCAACTTCTTCACCAAAAAAGAGCAAAAGAAATGAAACATTCAACTATATATATAGTATTGTCGGTGATGTCGCTCACTTGGCTTTGCGCTTGCTCCAGCCACAACGATGGCAATAAGCCTGCCGAAAGCACTAAAGCGGAGCGCAACTTCATTGTGGAAGGCAACGAGCAATATGCCCAAGGCAATTACACCGAGGCAGAAGCCGCCTACCGCAAAGCCCTGACGGAAAACCCAAATTCCGCCATGGCGCAATTCAACCTTGCCAGCGCTCTGCTGCGCCAGGACCCTAAAATGGGGAAAAACGCCCCTGCGCCAGTTCAACCCCAGCAAACCGACACCACCCAGCAAGAGCAAATGAGCGAACAGCTGCAACACGCTGTCGAAATTCTGAAAAGCCTTGTGGAAAGCAGCAACGAACCTGCCGTGGTGAGTGTAGCAGCCTACGATTTGGGCAACATTTCCTACAAGCAGCAAGACTATGGTCAAGCCATTGAATGCTACAAGGAGGCACTTCGCAAAAATCCGAAATACGACGACGCAAGATACAACCTGCGCATGGCTCAACTGAAGCAGAAAGACAAGAACAAGAATCAAAACAAAAATCAAGATAAGAACAAGGACAAGAATAAAGACCAAAATAAGGATAAAAACAAAGATAAGCAAAATCAAGATAAAAAGGACCAAAATAAGGACCAAGACAAAAATCAAGATAAGCAAAACCAACAACAACAGCAGCAACAGCAGCAAAAAGGCGGTATGAGCCAGCAAAACATGGAGCAAATTTTACGCACCATGCAGAATCAGGAAAATGCCACCCAGCAGCGAGTGAACGCCGCAAGAGCCAAGCAGCAGCAAGGTGAGCGCGCACGCACACGCAACAAGTGGTAACCCCCCACCGCCACAGCGCGTATCCGCTTTTTATCACACTACTTTTTTAGATGATGAAATTATTCAAACATATAATCTACATAGCATTAGCGATTCTGATTTCCGCTCCAGCGCTTGCCCAACGACTTGAATATGTGGGCGGTGGCAACATGGGCGGAAATAAGTTTCAACTGGTGTACCAACTTTCCGGCGTGTCGAGCCCCGGCACTTTCAACGCACCGAGCGTTGAAGGCGCAAAGAAACTCTATCAGTCGGGCGCGCAAGCCATCGGCTCAAGTTCAAGCACCACGATAGTGAACGGCAAGGTGATTGAGCACAGCAGCGGCAATGTGTATCGCTACACCGTCACTTTCAAGGCAGAGAAGGAAGGTCGCTTGGCTGTGGGAAAAGCCTCTGTAAATGTGGGAGGTAAGCATATCACAGCAAAAGGTTTTCAAATGAATGTGGGCAAGGGCGAACGACAACAGCAAACCCCACAATCCATCATGAGCCAACTCGGTGGCAGGGGCGTGAACGCCGAAGACCCATTCTCGCAAGGCGAGGAAAAGTCGGTCACTGCCAACGACCTGTTCGTGAAAATCGAGATGTCGAAGTCGCGCGTTTACGAGCAGCAAGCCGTGGTGTGCACCGTAAAACTCTACACCAAGTTCCCTATCAAGGAATTTATGCCGCTCCAGCAGCCTGAATACACAGGCTTCCTGATTGAAGACATCACACCCAAAATGGCTGGTACGGCACGGGTGGAAAACTACCATGGACAGAACTACTACACCGCCATTCTGCGCAAGAGCATTCTCTATCCTCAAAAGTCGGGCACACTGACCATCAATTCTGGCGAATTTGATGTAATTCCGGTGCAGCGCAGAGTGTATGTGGGGCTCAACAGCGCTATTGCCGTGCCTGTTGATGGCGATAAGTTGCGCATCAAGAGCAACAGCGCATCGGTTCACATCACTCCTCTCCCCTCTCCACGCCCTGCGGGCTTTACCGGTGCTGTGGGTGAGTTCTCCATTAAAGATGCCATCACTCCAGCCAATCTGAAGACTTTCGCCACCGCCAACTACACCGTCACGGTGACCGGTAGCGGCAATATCAAATACATCAAAGCCCCCACCATCGGTTTCCCGAAGGAGTTTGACACTTTCGACCCTCAAAACGACATCAAGACGGCTTCTGAGGGCGACGATGTGAAAGGCAGCATCAAATTCACCTACCAGTTCATTCCACAGCAAGTGGGCGATTTTAGCATCGCCGAAAGCGAGTTTGTGTATTTCAACCCCAACACCGAAAAATACGAAACGCTGAAACTCCCTGCCCACAAGCTCACCATAGCCAAAGGCAACGGACAGCCCTCGAATGCAAATGCCGACGGCGAGCGAATGACCGACATTCACCCTGTGCATAGTGGCGACATGAATTTGAGCAAGTCGCACACGCTGTTGCTCGACACCTTCGGCTACTGGTTGCTGATACTCGTGCCGCTTTTCGCATTTGTGGGCATTCTCATCTATTACCGCAAACTGGTGAAGGAGCGCACCAATGTGCAACTCATGCGAGTGAAGCGCGCAAGCAAGGTGGCCCAACGCCGCTTGAAGCAGGCTAAAAAACACATGCTTGCCAACAACAGCACCGCTTTCTACGCCGAAGTGCTCACCGCTTCGTGGGGCTATCTGAGCGACAAATTAGGTATTCCTGTGTCGGAACTCAGCAAGGAGAACATTGATGCCGAACTGGAGAATTACGGCGTAGATGCCACTCTCCGTGCCAAGATGCTTTCGCTGCTTGAGAAGTGCGAGTTTGCCCAATATGCTCCCGAACTGAGCGGCAACAATATGCACACTGTGTTTGATGAGGCTGCCTCCATTATGGACCAACTGGAAAATGTGAAACGCAAAAAAACTGTTGCAAAATGAAAAAATCGCTCATCCTACTGATTTCAGCGTTTATATATACGGTGATGGCTACTGCCGCCACCACCGACAATGCCGATAGCGCCTACAACCAAAAGCGCTATCAAGATGCCATCAAAATCTACGAGGCGCAAGCCCAGGAAAGCGGCACCTCATCGGATTTGTACTATAATTTAGGGTGCGCCCACTATAAGATGCAGAATGTGCCACAAGCCATTCTTTACTTTGAGCGCGCGCTGGTGCTCGACCCTTCGAACGCCGACGCGAGAGCCAACCTGCAATTTGTGCGCGAGAAATCGCAAATCGAGGAATACACCTCCGATAGTTTTTTAACCGACCTTTTCCAGTCGAGTGTGAGCCAACTGTCGAGCAACACTTGGGCTATTATCTCCGCCATCGTGTTTGTGATGCTGTTGCTTGCCATTGCCGCCTACATATTCATGAACAGCATCCTGTGCCGTAAAATCGGTTTCTTCGGTGCTGGCATATTGCTGGTGGTGTTTATCGCCACTATGGCATTTGCTTTTTATCAGCGTTCGGTGGCAGTGAATCACACCGATGCGATTGTGATGCCACAAACCGCCACCCTCAGCACCGCCCCTCACGCCCCATCGGAAAAAGAGGTGGCTTTCAAACTCAAAGGCGGCACAAAGGTGAGCATCGCCGATTCTGTGGTCACCGCTGGCAAACCTGTGGTGGTTTGGTACAAAGTGGAATCGGCACACCACGAACCTGCGTGGATTAATTCAGTTGACGTTAAAAAAATCTGAGAAATATGCTTGAATACCTGAAGCAACTTGATGCCGAACTGCTCTGCACGCTCAACGGCTGGAACTGCCCCTACGCCGACCAGCTGATGTGGCTGGTTTCTGGGAAGTTTTCCTCGGCACTCATCATCATTGTGCTGCTGGCACTCTTGGCGCGCCACCGCTCATGGCGTGGCATTCTCACGTTCGTAATCATGACGGCTCTGGTGGTGCTGCTTGCCGACCGCATTTCGTCGGGCATTATCAAGCCCATAGTGGAGCGATTGCGTCCCACCCACGACCCCGATTTGCAAAACATCGTGCATGTGGTAAACGGCTACCGTGGCGGACTCTACGGCTTCGTTTCGAGCCATGCCGCCAACCTGTTTGGCATAGCCACACTCATCAGCCTTGTGCTGCGAAACCGTGGTTCTTGGCTTGCGATGATGGCATGGGCGGCGATAGTGGCCTACAGCCGCATCTATCTCGGTGTGCATTACCCAGGCGACATTCTCGGTGGCACGGTGATTGGCATAGGCATGGCAATTTTGGTGTTTTGGATATGGAAAAGGCTCTCAAAAAAATGGGCTATTCCAGCCCCAGATGCTCTGTTGAGCCAAACCGACGCAAAAATCATCAATTTCGCCATAGTGTTTAACTTGCTGATAATCGCCATTATCGCAGTATTTAAAAGCTTTTGACGAAAAATAACACGCAAAATATTTTGCAATCTCCAATTTTTGTGATAATTTTATAGCATAAAATAAAACCATTTATTAACTAATTTAATTTACATAATCATGCCAAAAACAATTCCTTTTAAAGAACTACGTCGCATCAAAGACAGTTTACCTGAAGGTTCAATCCACAGAATTGCGGATAAGTTGAACATGACAGACCAATCAGTTCGTAACTATTTCGGAGGTTCAAATTATGAATACGGCACCAATATGGGCGTTCACATTGAGCCAGGTCCCGATGGTGGTTATGTAGTTCTCGACGATACGAAAATTTTAGATATGGCCCTCGAAATTCTTGGACAGAAGGAGGAAGCCTAAAAGTTGACAACAAGAAAGAATAGCATGGGGCCAAACATTAAATAGAATGTTCGAGGTTCCATGCTTTTTTATATCTACAATACATTTATATGTTCATCACTTTTCACTTAAATCATCATGGCATCAACTCAAAGCAACAACAACGATCCCAATCGTCTTATCACACTTGCCATTCACACCTACGACCGGGCTGTGATTCTCAAATTCCAACTTGAGCAAGCTGGTATCACTGCTGTTCTCCACAATGTGAACCTGTCGGAGCCGGTGGTGTCGGCTGGCGTGCGTGTGCGCATCAGAGAAAAAGATTTGCCAAAAGCCTTGGCTGTGGTGGAAAGTGAACAGGCACCCAACAAAGCCGCGCTGAAAAACGACCGAAAGGTGCTTATTCCTGTGGATTTCAGCGACTATTCCATCAAGAGTTGCATTGTGGGATTTGAATATGCCCGACGCTATCACGGTAGCGTGGTGCTGCTGCACGCCTACATGAATGCCGAGCGCAAATTCACTCTGCCTTTCGGCAGCGACCGTTACGAACGCAGTGGCGACGACGACAACACTCTTCGTGCTAAAGCACTCTTGGCAATGAAAAATCTCCGCTCCAAACTCGAAAAGATGATTGTGGACGGAAAATTGGCAAATGTGGCGTTTGAAACGGCTGTGCGCGAGGGTGTGCCAGAGCATTGCGTGCTATCCTGCGCCGAGGAGGTGAAAGCGTGCCTCATAGTGATGGGCACCGCCGGCACCAGTCAGAAAGAGCGTGCCGCACTGGGTAGCGTGACGGCTGAAGTGCTCGACGCCTGCAAGTTCCCCATTATGGCAATTCCTAAAGACGCTGAAACCAGCCGACTTGCCAATGTGAAGAATGTGGCATTTTTCAGCAATCTTATTCCCAACGACCTGCTATCATTCGACTTGTTCTCACACCTGCTTTCGGTGAACAAAATGAAGGTGAGCATCGTGCATGTGGAGGAAAAGAAAAGCAATCAAAAATATACAAGGGAGGCCAAAGAGCAGATTATGAAATACTGCACCGAGCATTACACCCAGTGTGAATTTCAAATGACCGAAATGAAACTCAGCGACGACCTTGACGAGTTCAGAAAATTCACTGAGGAGAAAAAAATCGACCTCATAGTGATTCCTAACAAAAAAACGAATATCTTTGCACGACTGTTCAACCCAAGCATTGCGCACCGTGTGCTGTTTTCAAGCGACACGCCGCTGTTGGCAGTCCCCATACAATAAACCAAAATCGGTCTTGACCGATTTGAGATAAAGCGAAAGTTGATTATTTTACACAAAACACACACCTAACTTATTTTTTACTACGATGAAATTAAAAGCGTTTATCCTCGCAGCAGTTGCTGTGGCTTTTACGCCAGCAATCAGCACACAGGCTGCCGCCGCAACACAAATTGTGGCTTTTCAAAAAGATGCTAAAGCCGTCCATGTGAAGCAAATGCACCGCGTGTTTGCTCTTTTAGGCAGCGGCAACTATGCCGGCGCATGGCAAGAGCAACTCAACCTCGAAAAAATGATGGCTGCCGACCACCAGGCATACGAGCGTGCGCTCTACCCTCTCTACGATTTGAGCAACGCCATGTTTATGGCTTGCCCATCGCGTCAGGGCGTGAGTATGCAGCAAGACCCGCTGCAAGCCATTCAACTGGTGCGAAATGTGTATGTGCGTGGCGTGGGCATTGAGGATGCCAACAAGTTTCTTGGTGCCGACGACATCGAACTTTCTATCGACATCATCAAAAACATGGTGGAAAAGCAACTGATTGAAGATGTGAAAGCCACCCACACCGCCGATGCCTACCGCGAACTCCTGACCGTGCTCGACAACAATCACCCTGCCTACAAATATGCAGCCGAGCAAGTGGCAATTCTTGAATTTGACGAGAGTTGCAAAACCGTGGCAGGCTGCCACGCCTATCTTCGCAACTATCCCAATTCGCCATTGATTGAGAAGGCTAAGGCACAACTTCTAAAGTTGGAATACACCCACGCCAAGGAGGTAAACGACGAGAAAACATGGAATAAATTTATCAGCGATTATCAGTTTGTGGGCGAGGCTTCCACACAAGTGGGCGAAGCAAGAAAGGCGTTGACGCACTTGCAGGAAACGCGCCTGTGCAACAAAACCACTACGCTTGCCGAACTCGACGACTACGCATCGTCGCACCGCCGCGATGTGGCGAACCGTGTGTTTGTGGCTTATGATAATCTCGTGAATCTGCCCACACACTCCTACCGCTTCATGAGCCTGAAACTGAATTTCAACGGTTTTGTGGGCAGCGTAGATGAAACCATCACCGAAACATCTGGCACCGTTACGCTCAACCGCTACAAATTCAATGCGCAAGGATTGCTCACCGAGGCATACAACGGCCACACACGAGTGCTCACGCAATACACCTACGCCTACGATGCCAAGCACGGCTATTACTTGGTGGGGAAAAAGGAAAAGGGAAAGTCGTATGCCTACAAATGCACATACGGAGCCAACGGGCGCCTCTCTCGCATCACCTGCACCGATGGGCAAGTGATTAACTTCACCTACGATGCCGATGGTCGCATCACAGAGCGCAACGAGACCATTGCTGGTGGCAAAAACCGCAAGTCAACTTACAAAAGCGGAAAAATCCGCACCGAGAAAACGGGCGGAACACTGCTGAAATTCTTACGCTACGATGGTAGCCGTGCCACACAAATCACCTCTGAGAAGGGTAAAACAAAATATGTGTGGAACTACACCTACACCACCAACGAGAGTGGACAATGGACCCGCGTGGCTGCCACACTCAACGGCAAACCACGCCTCACCATCACCCGCTCCTACCATTAATCAATGGAGGTGAGGATAAAAATCCAAATGGGGCAAAGCACAAAAAACACCGCCGAGAGCTGGAAAAGTTGACGACGAATGAACGCGCGTTCCGCCTTTTGGAACGCGCCATTCATAAATGTGAATGCCGACATAAACAGGAAAAAGTCGTCGACATATCCCATCCAACCCACACGGTCGAGATCAAGTGGCATCACCAAATAAGCAATTGCCAACAGCATATACACCACGGCCACAATGCGCAGCACCCTCAATGTTCGGGCAGAAATCATTTGATTCATATTTGTTATCTGGTTTTTGGAGCACTCAGAGCACTCGGATTAATCGGAGGCTTAGACCTCTAATTTCTAATATCTAACTTCCAATCTCTTTCCATCCTTTTTGGAAAAAGGCTTGGTTGTAGTCGTTGGGGCGGAGGATTTCGCCGTCGTAAATCACAATGTCGATATCGATGGGCACTTGCTTGCGTGCGCGCATTTCATCAGTGCGTCCCTCCGCTATTTCGTATTGCTTGAGCAAGGCGTTGAGTTGCTCCAGCGGCACATCGGTATAACCTTGCGCCACAGCGTTGAGATAAGTGGAATCGCCATGAAGGGCTGTGGTGGTATAGAGCATCGAACTCCGTAGCGGAGCCAACACCCCTGTAAGCCAATCCATTGCCGCAACCATTTTTTCACGACGATTTTCCACATTGCTGGCAACGCTTAAAACCACCTCTTTCATTGCTGCACTCCTTTCATCGACAGGGCTATACGCTTGCGGTCGAGGTCCACCTCTATCACCTTCACACGCACATGCTGACCGATATGCACCACTCGCGACGGATCGCTCACACGGCGGTCGGAAAGATGCGAAATATGCACCAGTCCGTTTTCGTGAATGCCTATATCCACAAATGCGCCAAACTTGGTGATATTGGTCACCTTTCCATTCAGCACCATATCTTTGCGCAGGTCTTTGATGTCGTTGATGGAATCGTCGAACTCAAAAGTTTCAATCTCGCTTCGTGGGTCGCGACCCGGCTTGTCGAGTTCGCACATAATGTCGGCAAGCGTGGGAATACCCACTTTCTCGCTCACATAATTCTTGATGTCGATGCTTGCGCGCTTCGCCTTATCAGCCATCAATTCAGCCACCGTGCAACCGCAGTCGTCAGCCATTTGCTTCACTATGCTGTAACTTTCGGGGTGAACGGCAGAGTTGTCGAGCGGATTGTCGCTTTCGGGCACGCGCAAGAAGCCTGCCGCTTGGGTGAAGGTTTTCTTACCCATCTTCGGCACATTCATAATGTCGGCGCGCGAACTGAATCCACCATTCTCGGCACGATAATTCACTATCTTTTCAGCCAACGCAGGTCCGAGACCAGAAACGTAGGTTAGCAGTTCCTTACTCGCTGTGTTGATGTTCACGCCCACGCTGTTCACGCAACTCTCCACGGTGAATGTGAGTGCTTCTTTCAGTTTGTTCTGGTCCACATCGTGCTGATACTGCCCCACGCCTATCGACTTTGGGTCAATCTTCACCAGTTCTGCCAATGGGTCGAGCAAGCGGCGGCCAATCGACACAGCACCACGCACCGTCACATCTTTATCGGGAAACTCATCGCGTGCAATCTTCGAGGCTGAATAGATGCTGGCACCGTTTTCGCTCACCACATACACATCCACCTTTCGGCTGTGGCGCAGGCGCTTGAGGAAGCGTTCAGTCTCACGGCTCGCTGTGCCGTTGCCAAGCGAAATGGCATCGATGGCGTATTTCTCCACCAGTGCGCACACTTTTTCCGTGGCTCCGTCGATGTCATAGTTCGGAGCCGTGGGATATATCACATCGTGATGCAGCAAATTGCCATTCTCATCGAGGCAAACCACCTTGCAACCTGTGCGGAAACCGGGGTCAACTGCCAAAATGCGCTTATGCCCCAATGGTGGTGCGAAAAGTAACTGACGTGCATTCTGCGCAAACATATCGATGGCCTCATCATCGGCTTTCGACTTTGACAGCGCGGCAAACTCCGTTTCGATAGATGGTTTCACAAGGCGCTTGAAACTGTCTTCCGCCGCTTCTTCCACCAGCATGGAGGCTTTTCCAGCACCTTTCACCACTATACGGCAAATGTTGTCGATGGCGCGGTCGTCGTTGATGGCGATGCCCACCTTCAGGAATCCCTCCTTTTCGCCACGGCGAATGGCAAGGAGTTGGTGCGACGACACACGGCGCAGCGGCTGGCTGTAGTCGTAATAATTCTCATAGTTACGGCCCTCTATCTCCTTCCCTTTCACAAAGTGGGAATTGAGCACGGCATCGTGGCGGAAAGCACGGCGGACACTGTTGCGCACTGCCTCGCTTTCCGAAATCCATTCGGCAATGATGTCTTGCGCACCAGCGATGGCGGCTTCCACATCAGGCACAGCATCGGAAAGGAATTGCTGTGCACGGCGTGAAATGTCGTCGGAGCGTTGCGCCATGATAATCTTCGCCAAAGGCTCCAGCCCTTTCTCGCGTGCCACCTCTGCCCTCGTACGTCGCTTGGGCTTGTAGGGCAAATAAATGTCCTCCAAAGTGTTTGCGTCCCAACAGTTCAAAATCCTCACCGACAATTCCTCGGTGAGTTTTTCTTGCGCCTCGATGCTCTTGATAATCGTGGCTTTACGCTTTTCAAGTTCGTTATAGTAGTTCAGTCGAGTTTCCACCGACTGCACCGCTATTTCATCGAGCCCACCAGTCACTTCTTTACGGTAGCGACTGATGAAGGGAATACTGTTGTCGTCGTTGAGCAACCCAACCGTTCCAGCCACTTGGTGAAGCGGAATATTGAGTTCTTGCGAGATGAGTTGTGATATTTTGTCAGCCATAACTTATGGTTATTTTTTCTTTTTAAGTGTGATAACGGTGATTTCGGGTTTCACGCCTATGCGCATAGGCACACCCACTTCACCCACACCCGTATTCACATATAATGATTCATCGCCATTGTGATACTCGCCGCGCCAATATGGCGAAATGAGCCGTGCCGGCGAGATTTCCACACCGAAGAAGCTAAACATCAGCTGCATGGCATGGGTATGCCCCGACAGCATCAAGTCGATATGCGCCGTGTCGGTGTAATTGTCCCAAACATACGGCACATGCTGGAGCACTATCTTATAGATATGGGGATTGGCGATTTGTGGATACACCTCACGCAGATAAGCGGGTATTTTCCAATGCGGCGGACGGAAACTATGCAGCCCCACCACCACAATGCTATCGGCTCCACGATGCCGCGTGAATGTGGAATCGTCGCACACCGTCCACCCCATTTGCCGCTGCTTCGCCAATAAGTTGAGCGAATCGGCACGCCACTCCTGCTCTGATGCCCATGGGAAATATGCCTTGTAGTCGTGGTTGCCCAAAACGGAAATCACGCCGTCGGGTGCGTGCAACCTTGAGAAAACCGACACAAACGGCTCTACCTCTTTAGAGTGGCGGTTCACCAAATCGCCCGTGAAGCATATCATATCGGCTCGTTGGGCATTGATGCTATCCACATATTCCGCCACAAAAGCGGTGTCGGTGCCATACGTGCCCACATGCGAATCGCTGAATTGCACTATGCGGTAACCATCGAAAGCGCCGGGCAAACGTGAGCTCTCGATGGTCACATGCTTCACTTCGAGGGTGAATGGGGTGACGAATGTGCCCCACACGCCATGAAATATCAGCAATACGAATATCGCCACTGCCGCACATCGCACAAATCGCTTCGCACCACGCCGCAGCCACTTCAGCCACGAAAGTGAGTAGATGAGCAGCGAAATAAACTTTGGGGCTTGTATGCCGTAAAACACGAGCAAAAGCCACATCGCCAAACGTATAGGTTCATCAGCAGTCTGCTGGGCTAAGACTATTGCCACTCCTAATGAGGCATACAGCACCACGCTCACGCACGCATAGGAAGGAACTGCCCACCGTGGCCACACCTGTGAGCGGAGCAACCTACGGTAGGCAAATATGTCGATAGCCAGGTTGATTGCCAGGGCTATCAATAGCGGTATGAGGTGCAACTTCATTAACGAATCACTTCAATGCCTCAAGCTGATTGGTGAGCGGATTGGAGTACATTTCGAGCATACACTTATACATAAAGTTGCGGTCGAGTTCGTTGTATGGAACCTGCACTTTCTCAATCTGTCCATTCAAATATTGCTTGAATGCCTCACACTCTTCTGGAGTGTATTTGTCGGCAAAGTCTTGATTGTCGAACAAAATGTCGTGAGCAATATAGTTGGTCTTGAATATCTTGTAGTTGCTGTGAATCTCGTGGTCGATAATTGCACACACGCGGCGAATCATCAACAGTTTGTCGAGGTCGGCAGGAATGGTGTCGAGTTTGTCGTTGATGCAAGGCACGAACGAATAGTGCACCTTACCCTTGTAGCCCATAATACCGGTCTGCATACTCACGAGGTCGTCGGTCTGCGACTTCTTGAAGTTAGGGTCTTTACTCTTGAGCAAGAACTCGGTGGCTTTGAGGTAATCGTTAGGGTCGTACTCGTAACTAATGGCAATAGGGGCGATGTTCAGTTCTTTCAGACTTTCGAGCATCGACACCTCACGGTTGCCGTAGGTGAGCATCTTGAGCAAACTTTCCTGGGTGCGGTCGTTGCTGTCTTTGCAACGTCCCTCGCGCTGTGCCAACCATACCGACGCATTCTTCTCCCTGATAGCGAAGTGAATGTAGCGTGAGAGTTGCACGGCTGCGGCAAGGGTCTGCAAGCGGCCCAAATTGCGCTTCACGATGAAACTCTTATTGAGGCGAACCAACTTGGTGATCCACTCGTAAATCAAAAGATTGTTGCCAATAGCAATCTCCACGGTGTCGTAACCATTGCTCGAGAGCAAATAACTCAACTGTGCCGAGTCGAGCACAATGTCGCGGTGGTTGGTGATATGAAGATATGGAGTGTCTTTATCGAGGCATTCCATATTGCTGAAAGTGATGCCGTCGCTCGTTTTGGCGAGAATGCCACCCACAAGCGGTGCCATGATTTTCTGCTGAAACTCTTGCTTTGAATTGAGGCTCAAAAGCAGGCGCGACACGTCAGAAAACTTCTTGTCGGGCATCACAAATTTTACAACTTGTTGAAACATTGGTTTTTCAACCAATATCGACATCTCGTTATGAAAATCCTTGTCTGAAATCGGACAGATATCCGCAAACTCGGCAGGTACGATTACATTTTCTTTTTCCATAATACTAATTCTTTTCAGAAGGTGAATACTCTTTCAAAGGTAGCAATTATATCCAAAACAGACAAACTCATAACAAAATTTAATATACATCTGAAACAACTAACATATTTTTAGAACCCCAGCCACACAATCCCCCACAGAAGTTGCGATTTATTCAAGATAAATTTGTATTTTTGCGAATAAAGCCCAACCACATTAATAAATTGAGATAATATGAGCAAGTTTAAATACCCCGTCGACACCGACCAGTTTCAGATAATCAGGGAACAAGGTTTGCTATATGTTGATAAGACAGACTTGATGTTCGACCTTGCCAACAAGTATCGCTATGTGTTTCTTGCTCGTCCTCGCAGATTTGGCAAATCGCTGCTCTGCAACACTTTCAAAGCATATTTCCAAGGGCAAAAAGAACTGTTCAACGGGCTGAAAGTGATGAATCAGGAGAAGGAATGGACTAAATTCCCAGTGCTTCATTTCGACATGAGCGAACTCAAGAATTGCACCAACATTCAGTCGATGCGCAACATCCTATCCGACATGATAGCCCGATACGAGGAACAATTTGGTGCCGTTAAGATGATTGAAGAAGAGGGGGCACGCTTCAGAAGATTGCTGGAGCACATTTATTCCTCTATGGGCAAGCAAGTGGTGGTGCTCATTGATGAATATGATGCGCCCATGATGCGCTATCTTTACGATGAAAAAATGCGTGAGAGCGTTCGCTCCCTGCTTCGTGGTTTTTATCAAATCATCAAATCCGGTGCAGCATATCTCCGCTTTGTGTTCATTACTGGCGTGACCAAATTCTCACAACTCAGCATTTTTTCCGAACTGAACAATTTGTATCAAATCTCTCTGCTCGATGGATATTCTGGAATTTGTGGTATCACCCAAAACGAACTGAACACCGTGCTGCGCCCCTGTGTGGAGGAATTTGCCGAGGCCCTTGGCATCTCCACCAGCAAGGCATACGCTCTATTAAAGAAAAACTACGATGGCTACCATTTCTCGCCAAAAGGACAAGATGTGTATGCGCCATTCAGCCTGCTCCGAGCACTGAACGACAAGACCACTAACCACTACTGGTTTGAATCGGGCACCTCTACCGCCCTGCTGGAACATCTGAAGCGTTACCCCATTACCCGTGCGCTGGATTACGACGGCGTGGAGGTGTGCGAAAATGAGTTCAGCATTCCATGCGAGAGTGCCGACACGCCCATGCCTCTACTCTACCAGAGCGGCTATCTCACCATCGCTTCATACGACCCTTTGCTCAAACTGTATGTGCTGAAAATCCCGAACAACGAGGTGAGGAAGGGGCTTATCGACTGCTTGATGCCAATCATCTTGAAACGCACGGTGGCCGACAACAACGGTTTGGTGACAGCCATGGCAAAGGCCATATTCAGTCGTGATTTGGGCAAAGCGCTCACTGCGCTACGCTCCTATATCGCTAAAATCCCATACGACATCATCACCAAGGAGGAATGGGAATGCAACGAGAGTCGCGAGGCGTTCTACAAACTACTGATTTACATGGCATTCTCAATGCTCAACTCCATTGTCGATACCGAGGTTAAAAGCGTTTTGGGCAGAGCCGATGTGGTGATACAGACCAATGCCGACATCTTCGTGCTGGAACTGAAGGTGGACGACACGGTAGAGAACGCCCTCCAGCAAATCAACAGCAAGGGCTACACTATCCCTTACGAGGCCGACGGCAGAAAACTCACCAAATGCGGCATCTGCATTTCATCTTCCGCCCGCAACATCACCCATTGGCGCGCCACCGATGCCGACGGAAATGTGGTTGACGAACAGAAATTCAACTCATAAAAATATCCATTTCACCAACAATCGCCACCGGCACCACGTCGGTGGCTTTTTCATTTAGAAAAAAAAGAGGGTGGAAAAATGTAAGAGTGAAAAAGGGTGAAAAATGTGGGATAATTCAAAGAAAATTCCTATCTTTGGAAGTGCATTACATAACTACATTTATTAACTGCTGAAAAGCCCTATTAACCAAACGTGAAGTATCTACTTCTACCTCAGACCGACACTCGCATTCTTCCATTCTATTTGGCAATGGAGGAATATGCCGCACGCATCATCAAAGATGATGACATATTCTTTATGTGGCAAGTGAATCCTACCGTAATTTTCGGAAGAAACCAACTTATCGCCAATGAGGTGAACATTCCCTACTGCCGCGAGCATGGCATTGCCACCTATCGCAGAAAAAGTGGCGGCGGCTGCGTGTTTGCCGACATGAGCAACATTATGATGAGTTACATCACTTGCAGCGACAATGTGGAACTCACTTTCTCGCGCTACACAAGTGCGGTGGTTGAGGTGCTGAAAAAGTTGGGGCTGAATGCCAGCGACAACGGACGCAACGACATTCTTATCGACGACCGTAAAGTGAGCGGCAACGCTTTCTACCATCTGCCCGGACGCAGCATCGTGCACGGCACAATGCTTTTCGACACCGACATGGCGCACATGCAGGGTGCAATCACCCCATCGACCGAGAAATTGGCATCGAAGGGCGTGAAGAGCGTGCGAAGCCGTATCACCACGCTGAGCGAGCATCTGGCAGGAAAGATGAACATTGAGCAATTCAAGGACTTTGTGAAGAGCGAAATGTGCGATGGCGACATTCTGCTCACCGACTCCGACATCGCACAGATTGAGGAAATCACGCAGACCTATCTCACGCCAGAGTTTATCTATGGCAATAATCCTCGATGCACCAACACCATTCAAAAGAGAGTTGACGGTGTGGGCGAGTTCCAAATCAGCATCGAACTCGACCACAACATCATCAAAGACATCAACATTGCTGGCGACTTCTTTGTGCTGGGCAGTATCGACGAGAGCATCATCGCTCCGCTGAAGGGCGTGAGTTACACTCGCGAGGCACTGACCGAGGCACTCAAGGACCTTGACGCAAGCACTGTGATTGCAAGCATGACTACAGAACAACTTATTAATACAATCTTAAACTAAAAAACGACTATTATGAGCGAAGAAATGAAAGTAACCTGTCTGCACGACAAACATGTGGCTTTGGGCGCTTTGATGAGCCCATTCGGAGGTTTCGACATGCCTATCCAATACAAGGGCATCGTTGACGAACACAATGCAGTGCGCAATCAAGTGGGCGTGTTCGACGTTTCACACATGGGTGAAGTGGAAATCACAGGCCCTGAAGCAGAAAAATTCGTAAACTACATATTCACCAACGACATCACCGATGCCCCAGTAGGCAAAATCTTCTACGGCATGATGCTCTACCCCGACGGTGGCACCGTCGACGACCTGTTGGTGTACAAGATGGGCGAAAACGACCTTTTCCTCGTTATCAACGCCGCCAATATCGATAAGGACGTGGCTTGGATTATGGAACACGCCAAAGACTTCGACGTGAAGGTTGACCACCAGAGCGACATCTACGGTCAACTCGCCGTACAAGGTCCCGACAGCGAAACCGTGCTGAAGAGCGTGCTCGAAATCGACGCTACCGACCTCATTTTCTACACATTCAAGACCATGCAATATGATGGCGAAACCATCATCGTGAGCCGCACAGGCTACACCGGTGAAGACGGCTTCGAAATCTACGCAAGCCACACCGCTATTAATAAAATGTGGGATTTGCTCATCGAGGCAGGTGTGCAGCCTTGCGGTCTTGGCTGCCGCGACACGCTCCGCTTCGAGGTGGGTTTGCCTCTCTATGGCGATGAACTGAGCGCAGAAATCTCTCCTATCGACGCCACACTCGGCATGTTTGTGAAACTTGAAAAGGCTGGCGGATTTATCGGTCAAGAGGCTTGCGCCAAGCAGAAGGCTGAAGGCAGTCCTAAGAAGTTGGTGGGTCTGGAATTGCACGACAAGGCTATCGCACGCCACGGCTACGAGGTGCTGAAAGACGATAAGGTGGTGGGCTACATCACCACTGGCTATCGCGGCATTTCGGTGGAAGGCAAGAGTTTGGCATTCGCATTGGTTGACCGTGCAGTGGGCACCCTCGGCGAAGAACTCAGCGTGAAGATTCGCAAGAAAGTGTTCCCTGCCACTATCGTGAAGAAGAAATTCTACAAAAAATCATACAAGAAATAATACTAACCAATTATAAACCAGAAGACGCGCCAAAAAGAAAATGGTAAATCTTCGCATAAATCAAAAAAAACAACTATGAGCAAAATTATTGAAGGCTACTATTACTGCGACTCACATGAATTTGTGAAAGTGGAAGGCAACATGGGTTACGTGGGCATCACCGACCACGCACAACACGAACTCGGCAATGTGGTGTACGTTGATATGCCAGAAGTGGACGACGAAGTGACCGCAGGCGAAGAATTTGGCGCAGTAGAAAGCGTTAAGGCTGCCAGCGACTTGTTCTCTCCAGTAAGCGGAACAGTAGTGGAAGTGAACGAAGCCCTCGAAGATGAGCCAGGCCTCATCAACAAGGATGCTTTTGAAAACTGGATTATGAAAGTGGAATTGAGCGACAAGAGCGAACTTGAAGACCTCATGGACGCTGCCGCTTACAAGGCTTTCATCGGCGAATAATCACTTTTTCAAAAAACTAAGGGTTGGGGGACTCATTTTTACACATTCCTCAGCCCTATATTCTCATTTAAAACAACTATTATGAGTTATAAATTTTTCCCACATACCGAAGACGACATCCGCGCGATGCTCAAAACCTGCGGGGAGAAGAGCCTTGACGACCTTTACAAGGACATTCCCGAAGATTTGGTATTGAAAAAAGAATATGATCTGCCAGAGGGATTGAGCGAAATTGAAGTGCGCAAGTTCTTCAACGGTCTTGCCGACGGCAACGAAACGCTGAAGTGCCTTATCGGTGCTGGCTGCTACGACCACTACTCTCCATCGGTGGTCAACAGTATCGTTAGCCGCAGCGAATTTCTCACCTCCTACACTCCTTACCAGGCTGAAATTTCACAAGGCACACTCCAATACATCTTTGAATATCAAAGCATGATGGCGATGCTCACTGGCATGGAAGTGTCGAACGCATCAATGTACGACGGTTGCACAGCCACCGCCGAGGCTATGATGATGGCTGTGGCTGCGGCTAAGAAGCGCAACAAGGTGCTGATTTCCGCCACCGTCAATCCTATCGTGCGCCGCGTGGTAGATACCTACGCTAAATATCATGGCGTGACCATCGAGGTGATTGCCGAAGCCGATGGCGTGACCGACCGCGCCGACTTCGAGGCTAAGGTTGCCGCCAATGATGTGGCTGGCGTGATTGTGGCTGCACCTAACTTCTACGGCATCGTGGAAGACTACACCGGCTGGGCCGACTTCTGCCACTCACACAAGACGCTCTTGATTATGAACAATGTGGCCTCTACCCTCGGTGTGCTGAAAACTCCTGGCGAATGGGGTGCCGACATCGCTGTGGGCGACGGTCAGAGCCTTGGCATTCCTATGAACTTCGGCGGTCCTTACGTGGGCTACCTCTGCACAAGCAAGAAGTTGATTCGCAAGATGCCAGGCCGTATCGTTGGTGCCACTACCGATATGGAGGGCAAGCGCACATTCGTGCTCACGCTGCAAGCCCGCGAACAACACATTCGCCGCGAGAAGGCTACCAGCAACATCTGCTCTAACGAGAGTCTGATGGCTCTTTACGTGACCGTGTATATGGCACTGATGGGCAAAGACGGCTTGAGGGAAGTGAACGAACTGGGCTACAGCGGTGCTCACTATTTGGCTGAAAAACTGTGCGAACTGAAGGGCTTTAGCATGGCATTCCCCGACAAGCCATTCCTCAACGAATTTGCTGTGAAGTATGACGGCGACATCGACGAACTGCAAAATGTGCTGCTCGACTACAACGGCGTGCAACTGGGCTTGAAGATTGCCGACCACACTTTGCTGCTTTGCGTAACCGAAACCATCAGCAAAGACGAACTCGACGAAGTAATATTAACCTGTAAAGCTTACACGGAAGGAGAAGACGAAGATGAATAATACATATTACGGAACACTCATTTTCGAGTTGTCAAAACCAGGTCGCAAGGGCTATTCCCTTCCCAAAAACGAGTTGAGTGACTACAGCATCGCACAACTTCCTGAAAATCTGCTTCGCCAAGAGGCTCCAGCCCTCCCTGAAGTGGACGAACTTACCGTGGTGCGTCACTACACCAATATGAGCAACAACAACTTCGGCGTTGACACCGGTTTCTACCCATTGGGCTCTTGCACAATGAAGTACAACCCAAAAATCAACGAGGAAATGGCTGCTCACCCACAATTCACTGCACTCCACCCTCTCCAGAATGTGGAAACCGTGCAAGGCGCTTTGTCCGCTTACTATCAGCTCCAACGCAGCCTGTCAGAAATCGCCGGTATGGCTGAGTTCACGCTCAATCCATTCGCTGGCGCACACGGCGAGCTCACCGGCTTGATGGTGATTCGTCGCTATCACGAAAGCCGCGGCGATGCCAAGCGCACCAAAATCATCGTTCCCGACAGCGCACACGGCACCAACCCTGCAAGTGCGGCAGTTTGTGGACTCGACGTGGTGGAAGTGAAGAGCAAGCCCGATGGCCGCGTGGATGTGGAAGACTTGAAACCTCTGCTCGACGACACTATCGCCGGTATGATGATGACCAACCCCAACACTTTGGGTTTGTTTGAAAACAATATTGCCGAAATTGCTAAACTCGTGCACGACTGTGGCGGTTTGATGTACTACGATGGCGCAAACCTCAACCCAATGCTTGGTAAATGCCGCCCTGGCGACATCGGTTTCGACGTGATGCACATCAACCTGCACAAGACATTCTCTACCCCTCACGGTGGTGGTGGTCCTGGCAGCGGTCCTATCGGCGTGCGTGAAGGTCTTGAGCAATTCTTGCCTAATCCTCGCGTCACTTGCGAATTCGACGAAGACGGCATGGTTGACTACAAGATTGAGATGGGTGAGGAATCGCTCGGCTGCATCAGTGGCTTCCTCGGCAACTTCGGCGTGATGATGCGTGCGCTCGCCTACATCGTGACGCTCGGCAGCGACAACCTGAAGTGGGTAGGCCCACTGGCAACTCTCAATGCCAACTACATCAAGGAATCGCTGAAAGACTGCTACGAACTGCCTATCGAGGGCGTTTGCAAGCACGAATTTGTGTTCGACGGCTTGAAGGACAAGAGCACTGGCGTTACCACTCTCGACGTGGCTAAGCGTCTGCTCGACTACGGCTACCATGCGCCCACCATCTATTTCCCATTGCTTTTCCACCAGGCTTTGATGATCGAGCCTACCGAAAGCGAAAGTAAGGAAACCCTTGATGGCTTCATCGCTGTGATGAGGAAGATTGCGCAAGAGGCTGCCGAAAATCCTGAACTGGTGAAGACTGCTCCACACAGCACCCCTGTTCAGCGTCTTGACGACACAAAGGCTGCTCTGAAGCAAATCGTGACTTGGAACGAACTCTGCGAAACAAAAGATTTGTAAAACCATACTTTAGAAGTTAGAAATTAGAACACATAAATTAGAATCTATTAGGTTTTAGGCTTTTCAAGATAAAAAAGCCAGCAGGAAGGAGTGTCAAATCTCCCAATATACCAACGCCATAGCGTAGGGACATGCCTTTGGCATGTTACCAAGGCGTTGATACATTGCTGATTGCATCGAAACATGCCGAAGGCATGTCCCTACGAAATGATGAAATCACAAATTTGACACACTCCCATCTCCACAAAAAATCTAATTTCTAACTTCTAATTTCTAACTTCTACATATAATATCACTTTTCCAATGAAATATGACATTCTCATCATTGGTGCTGGTCCTGGTGGCTATGAAATGGCTGCCGAAGCTGCTCATCATGGGCTGAATGTGGCTATCGTTGAGCGAGGCCAGCTTGGCGGCACCTGCCTCAACCGTGGCTGTATTCCCACCAAGGCACTGTGCCGCAATGCCGAAGTGCTCAACCTACTTCACGATGCTGAAGCGTTTGGCGTGAGCATCAGCGGCATGGAAGTTGACTATGCGAAAGCCGTAGAGCGCAAAGACGCCGTGGTGACACAACTCCGCGACGGCATCGGTATGCTTCTCAATAATCCGCAAATCACCGTTATGCAAGGCGAAGCCAAACTCATCGACGCGCACACCGTAAGCGTAGGCGGCGAAAACGTGGAAGCCCAGAATATTGTGATTGCCACTGGTTCCGCTCCAAAGGCATTGCCTATCGAGGGTGCCGAATTTGCCATGACCAGCGACGACATTCTCGCAATGACCACTCTGCCAAAGAGCCTTTGTGTGATTGGCGGTGGCGTTATCGGCATGGAGTTTGCTGGAATTTTCAGCAGTTTCGGCGTGGAAGTGAGCGTGGTGGAATTTTGCAAAGAAATTCTCCCTCCTTTCGACAAAGATGTGGCAAAACGCCTGCGCACCGTAATGGGTAAGCGTGGCGTTGACATCAAAGTGGGCGCCGGCGTGAAATCAATCGCCAAAAGCGAAAACGGCTACACCGTCACCTACGAGGCTAAAGGCAAAGAACTGACTATCGAATGTGAGGCTGTGCTGATGGCTGTGGGCCGCAAACCTGTGATTCCTGAGGGCGTTGAAGCCCTGGGCATTGAGGTGAGCCGCCGAGGCATTGAGGTGAACGACAACATGCAGACCGCCGTGCCCAGCATCTACGCCATTGGCGATGTGAACGGCCGCTGTATGCTCGCACACGCTGCCACAGCCCACGGTATGTGCGCACTGAGCGCCATCGAGGGCAAACCTTGCGCCATAAAACTCAACATTGTTCCAAGCGCTGTGTTCACCACCCCAGAAATGTCGATGGTGGGCCTCACCGAAGAGCAATGCAAGGCGCAAGAACTTGATGTGACTGTGAAGAAAGGTATGTTCCGCTCCAACGGCAAAGCACTTGCCATGGGCGAGACAGAAGGCCTGGTAAAGATTATCGTTGACAATGCCACCCGTCAAATCCTCGGCTGCCACATCTGTGGACCTCACGCCGCCGACTTGATTCAAGAAGTGGTAATGGCAATGAACACAGAAGCCACCATCGACACATTGGCTTCAAGCATTCACGGCCACCCCACCCTCAGCGAAGTAATCCTCACCACAGCCCACCAATTCTAACGAATTACCCTCATTCCGAGGCAATTCATACAACGCAAACAAAAGGACATGCCCCCAAAAAAGCATGTCCTTTCTTCTTTCCCCCATCACCACGGCATATATCAATGCATCTATGCCAGCGATAACGAAAGGGGTTCAGTGGAAAAATACTGGGGGACTGAAACAAAAACATAAAAAACAGCCTTTTAGCGATGCCAGTGCTTCGCACCTGTCGTTAGTGCTGCGGCATGTCTGATTTCAAGCCGAAGCTTGAATCAGCCACACCACATCACTAACGCCGCCCTCCCCAGCGAGGGCGGTGGCATCGTCAAAAGGATAAAAACCGCTCGCCTTCGGCGAAAAACAAAACCCGGTAGGGACGTGATACTTCACGTCCGCCCATAATTGTGATACTATATTGAATA
>SAMEA104315420__coassemble_124_pt1 | contig 86302 bp, 70 predicted proteins | sample SAMEA104315420__metabat2_low_PE_049 | metagenome-assembled genome bin SAMEA104315420 (sample SAMEA104315420) | gut metagenome | biome: Monkey gut; feature: monkey-associated habitat; material: faeces | place: China | collected 2013
TCGCTTCGCTCATTTCGCATAACCTTCGCTGCATACCTGCCTACACACATCAAATTCCTAACGGAATTTCATCGCATCTCCTTCGGGACAACTTGTATATCATTTCCTTTATTTTTTAGGTGAAAATCGGATTTCAATGGATGAAATAGGTGTAAATTTTATTTCACAGACCCAAACGGACCCGTCGGACAGGTCAGACAGGTCAGACAAGTCGGACAAGTCGGATTTCCACCCCCAGTTAGCCCTCCCTGGGAGGGCTTGGGAGGGTCTTACTTCAAAATCATATTGATCAGGGCGGTCACATCGCTCACGTTGATTTCACCGTCGCCGTTGATGTCGCACACGGCGTCGGAGTAGGTGCTGCTGCCGAGGATTTTGTTAATCAGGGCGGTAACGTCGCTCACGTTTACTTCGCCATCGCCATTGATGTCGCCTGGCAGTGGGGCTGCCACATAGTGGAACTGGAGAATGGGCGAATAGTCGGTGTAGAGCGTGGTGGTGGAGCCGGCTTTGCCGTAAGCGTAGCGCGCACGCACATAATATGACTTGCCATCTACGGGGCGACCTGTGCCAGTCATTTCATTAAGCGCAATGGTGGCAAATTGGTCACCTGTGAGCGTGGTCTTCCACGATGTGCGAACAGGGAACGACTTCGATGTGCTGATTTCGATACGGAGCGACTGTGCGCCTTCCTGTGGCACGACGTCGATGTGCTGATTGCCACGCAGCGTAGTACCGTCGGCAGCTGGAGTGACGAAAACAGGAGCCGCTGGCACCACATTCACGGTGGTGAACGACGACACCACGCTCTGGTCGGTGGCATCGCCCAAACGAGCGGTGATTTGAACATAATAGGTGGTGCCACCTGCCAATGCAAAGCGTGGCACACGCACCGATGCCTCGGTGGTCTCAACCGTATATTCTGGCGTGGTCATTTTAGCATTCGATGAAATGCTGAGGGTATAGACGGTGCCTTCGGCTGCCTTGTCCCAACTGATTTCGGGCATCAATTCCACATCAGCAGCACCATTTGCAGGGGTCTTGACGGTCATCTTTTCGCAAGTGAACGAAGCCACATCGCTGGTGGTGCTGGAGAGGTTCAAACCGCGCGACGACACTCGCCAATAGTAGGTACCTGGTGTGATACCTGGGATTTTGGCGATTGCCACAGCGGTGTCGGGCACTTCGATATATGCCACAGCATTTTTGCAAGCCGCATCACTAAACACCTCCACGGTGTGGATAGTGCCGTCGGTGCGCCAAGCGAGGTTGGAGAGCATAGGCACAGTGGCACCGTTGGCAGGGCTGGTGATGACGGGCTTTTGAGCCGGACGCGACTGGCTGCCTGCAAGCACTGGTGCAAACTCGTTTTCCCAACGGTCGAGAATGGTGACGGCGAAGCGATAGCCAGTGGCATAAGCCGCCTTGATGTCGTAGCTATTGGGATAGGTGAAGCCGAGCAGATATTGCGCTTGGCAGCGGAACGACGCATCGTCCACGCTGTCGGGAATGGCATAAATGGCGTAGCGCACATTGTCAACGGCGTCCCATTTGAGGGTGTTGCCCTCACGGCGGCAGTTTGCCACAGTGCCATACTGCTGCGGCGGAGCAATCCACTCGGGGCTTGGGCTGAGCGCAGGAGTGGTGAACACCTGCTTTTTGAGCCAGCGTCGTAGGCCCCAAGTTTTGCCGTTGATGGTGCCGTTGTTGTTGCGCCAAGTGCTGTATTTGAAATACACCATACCTTGTGCGCCAGCATCGCGCATCACATTCACCTGCTTCACAAATTCAGCCAAATCCCAACCATCTCTACCAAAGTTGGAGCAAGATTGGCTGATATAGACATGGCGGTTGAATTGCTTGCCTATCTTACCCCACCAATCGGTCACTTCGTCGAAGTTGCCGGTGGTGTTCCAATACACCTGTGGCGAGATAAAGTCGATGGTGCCACGAGTGACCCACGCCATAGGGTCGCTGTAGATTTGGTTGTACTGCCAATCCGAGCCCGGACTTGGCTCCACGCCATACTTTTCAGCCACTGCTGGTGACGAGCAAGCCACGCCGGCTGGGCCGATGCCGAAGCGCACCCAAGGCTTGGTCTGCTTAATCATGGCATTCACATCAGCCACCATCTGGTTCACGTTTTCACGTCGCCAGTCGCCTTGGCTGAGCGTGCCGCCGCCGTTTTTGTAAGCATTGTAGAGGTCGGCATCGAGCGAGAAGTCGCAGCCACCCTGATTGTAGAAATAGTCGTCGAACACCAAACCGTCCACATCATATTTGCTGATAATGTCTTGGCACACGTCCACCACTCGCTGGCGCACTTCGGGAATACCGGGATTGAGCACCGTTTCGTAGTCGGTGGTGAGCAGCCATTCGGGGTGAGTGTGGATATAGTCGCGGTCGCTCTGACCCCACTTGGTTGACTTTGGAGAATAGCGGTAGGGGTTCACCCACGCATAAATTTCAATGCCACGCTTGTGCGCCTCCTGCACAATCCATTGCAGAGGGTCGAAGGCAGGCACATCGCCACGCTTTGCCACAATGTAGCTCGACCATGGCTCATAAGCCGAATTATACATGGCATCGCACATGGCGCGCACATGGTAATACACGGCGTTCATATTGTTGGCAGCCAATGTGTCGAGCATACGCTGACACGCCACCTTCATGGTGTTTGCATTGCTTTCGGTGATGTGGCTGGAGGGCCAGTCGCTCACATAGGCACTCATCCACACGGCGCGTTGCTCACGCTTTTGCTGCGCCTGCGCCGTAGCCACCCCAAAGAGCAAAACCACACAAATTGCGAATTTTAAAATAGAATTCATGATAAAAAAGTATTTTTTGGAAAATGTTTTAGAAGATTGTTTAAGAAGAATTTTTTAGAAGTTAAGAAGTTAGGGAAGTTAAGAAGTTAAGACAATTGCTTTTCTATTGGCATTGGTGCCGTCTTAACTTCTTTAACTTCTTAACTTCTTAACTTCTGAAATCAACTTCTTTAACTTCTTAACTTCTAAGTTAACTTCTGAAATTCTGAAATTAACTTCTAACTTCTGAAGTAAAAACAAAGCAGGGGACGCTGAATTTGGTATTAGCGTCCCCTGCTGTCATATTTCAGTTAAGAAACAGTCGAGAGAGGTGGATTAAAACAATGCTGTCTTGCGTGGGTTGATGCAGACACCAAGAATCTTGTCGTTGTTGTCCATAAATTTATGAACAGTCTTGGTAGCTGGATCGTAGTACATCAAGCCAGTGGTGTAAGTCTTATCGCTTGGGAGCGCACGGAAGCCAAAGTACACATAGTGTGTGTTTGGATCGACAGCAAACTGAGTGGTGAACACACCTTCAGCAGCGGTGTTGTTGATTGGGTCTGCGTCCATATTGATAAACTTATTGTAGTTGCTGTATTCCACAGTCTTGTCAGAAGCTGGAATGTCGTATTCGCAGAAGCCAACACCAGGAGTGTTGCCATTGGTCATCCAAACGTAGAGCTTGCCAAGGTCTTCATCAAGAGTGAAGGCACGAGGTTGAGTGGTTTCGAGCACGATTGGGTGAGGAATCTTCACGCCAGCGCCAGTCTTACCGATGTCGCTGGTCTTGAAGCGGTAGATACCGTTACCAGAGTAGTTCTTAGCCCACCAGAACATACCGCTCTTGTCGATGTAAAGACCAGTGTGGATAGCACCGTAAGCGATACCTTGACCGTAGTAAGCGAGTTGGTTGTTCACTACGAAGTAGCCGGCAGTGCTTGAGTAGATGGTGCTTTCGCGAGCGCCACGAGTGCTCAAAGGAATTTGACGGATACCGGTGTTACGGTCGGTGTAGTAGAGGTAAGTGCCATCGGTGCAGCCTTGGAATGGGTCGTTGAACGCCTGACCACCTACGTTGGTAATCATCACATTCACGTTAGAACCATCAGCAGCCATCACGGTAATCTTACCGTCGCCGAGAGTATTGTCTTCGTCGTTCACATAGTAGTATTGCTTACCGCAGTCGAGGATGTAAACATTGTCTTGTTCAGCACCTGCATCGGTCTTTTCGGTTGCAAACACGAGTTGAGTAGGCATGTTACCAGAGTTCACACCCATATCGAATGGGAGGTTCTTGGTGCCCTTAGGGAGCTTGCTCATATCCACCAGCTTATAAGCCTTGATGTTGCCACCGAGTTCAGCGTAGTAGATGGTTGGGCATGGGTCAGAAGTACCCACTTGCACATTCACATAAGAGTCTTCCAAGCGACGGTTTTCGCCGTTCACGTCGAACCAAGTTTGCAATTCAATCTTCTGTGAACCGATGTTCTTGAAGCTGAGTGCGCCAGGGTTGTCGATGGTGCCATCTTCGTGAGAGTAGCCCACAAATTCAGTAAGTTCGGTGCCGTCTGCAGTCTTAGTACCTTCTGGGAACTTCCAAACATACTTACAAATCAACTTTTCAGGGTTAGGCAACTCGATGCCAAGGTTCACTTGCACATCGTTGATCACCACCACTGGTTCGGTTTGGCTGGTCACGCTCAATACTGGAGCGATGTCGTAAATCATCAAAGGTGATGACTTAGATCCAGCACCGTCGACGGTGAGTGTAACGGTGTAAACACCTGCCTTTTCATATTTGTGCTTTGGGTTGGCTTCGTTAGAAGTTTGACCATCGCCGAAATCCCAAGTCACATTGCCACTCTTAGAAGAGGTGTTGGTGAATTGGACAGTTGACACGACATAGAAGTCGAGCGCATATTCATCGCCATCTACCTGGTAAGTGAAATCCACGTCCTTTGATGGGAAGTTGCCATAGTTTGGCTCCTTGTCCACACAAGAGGTTACAGCCAGCATCATAATGGCCAAGAGTACAAAATTCTTTATCATTTTCATAGCGGCTTCGTATTAATTGAGTGTGATTTCTTCATTGTTACTTGTGATACCCACCTTGCCTTCAGTGTCGTAAACACGGTAAGTTGGCTGCAAATAGTAGGTACGTGAAAAATCTACGTTGTAAACCTTGTTACCAGAATCATAAATCCAGTCGATGAATGGAATGGTGCTGATAAGGTCTTTCCAGTAAGGCATATACTGTGCGCGCACGGTAGTAATCTTGCCACCGGTGTCATCGCTGTAGCGGCTGAAGAGCCATGGTGATGACTTGTAAACAGGGAATACGCTCACGCCTTCAGGAGCAGCCTCTGGAGTGGCGATTTCGTTGTAAGTGGTCTTTTCGTCCACTACGGTGATGTAGTAGTAGTGGTCGATTTCGTCAACCATCTCACCCTTGCTGTTCTTCACCTGAGTGTACCAAGCGTCGCTCTTCTTGTCGCTCTCGGTTTCGGTTGGGAAGCTCACGCCATACTTAGCGTTGAGGGCTTCAAAAGTTTCCTTCTTGAAGTCGTACTTCACATACACGTTGCGGAGGTCGTTGTAGTAAGTGCTGTCTTTGGTGAGAGTGGTAATCATGTGTTCCACAAACTCAGTGTCGAAGCCTTCTGGATAGTAGCTCTTAAACTTATCTTCATCCCATTGTGATGGAGCTTTCCATACCACAGGAGCGAGAGTGCGTGAGGTTGGGAATGAGTCGGTGAGCACGAATTCGTGTCCGTCCCATTCAGCCTTAGAGTGAGCATATTTCGCCACGCTTTGTGCGCTGCGAACAGTGTCGGTAACTGAATACGACTTGTTGTAAGCCAAAGCGGTGGTGAGCTTAGCGGTGGCAGAAGCGGTTTGTTCGCGCTTCACCTGCACCCACACTTCGCTATGGTCGATTTGGCGGTCAGCCGAGGTGTAGTATTTAGCCTTGAAGCCAGCATAGTTGCCCGACTTCACCACCTTAGAGCTTTGTTCCCAGTCTACGGTAGGCAGCACTTGGCCAAGCTCGCCCTTGTCGGCGATGAGGTCGTGATTGGCGCAAGAAGTAAGCACCAACGCTCCCAAAGCTAAAGAACCTATAATATTTAATATTTTCATAATCGTTAGGTGTAATAAATCTTTTAATTAATAACGAGTTCTCACTTATTATTCGCCGGTGAGCGATGTCACTTCACCATATTTCTTTGCCCAAATCATTGGTTCTTGCAGCCACTTGTAGTTCTTGTAAGCGCCAAGGCGTTCAAGTTCGGAGCGGTTGTATTTTTCCTCAGTTTCTGGGTCGTAGTTGATACGTTGAATCCAAGTGTTCTCTTTTTGAGCCTCGGTCAAGCCATCAATCCAGTAAGCAGCGTAGAGGTTGTAAGGACGGCGGAGAGTTGGGTAGATAATTTCTTGGTTATCGCCAATGCCGTACTTGTTACGGTTGTTGCTGTAGTGGTAGCGACGCATGTCGGTCCATTGCTCTGCTTGGAGATAGAGAGCGATGTACTTCTGTTGCATCAAGTCGCTCAATGAGAATTCGCTTGGGTTGAAGAACCAGTGCTTGTTACCGCGTTCGGTCACCTTGTGCACGTTGTAGGTGCGGCGCACTTGACCGTGAACGGTCTTTTCGGTGTAGTCTTCAGTGTTGTTGAGGAAAGCGTCAACTTGCAAATCCCACCACTTCTTAGCCTGATAGCCAGGAACGTCGCTTGAAGCAGCGTCGCCAGGATACTTGTTGTCGGTCTTTTCGTTGTAGTTAGGGTTAGGATACTTCTGGAAGAAGAATTCGAGGTGACGCTCAATGTTGTGCTCAGTAGCTTCCTTAGCGAGTGCGCAAGCTTGGGTCTTGTCGCCCATCCAGTAGAGAGCCTCAGCCTTGATGAAGTAGAGTTCTTCCATAGTGAAGAGTGGGTTGTAACCGGTGGTAGCACCAGCGTAAGCACCCATATACATATCAGGAAAGTTCACTGCCTTGTAAGATGAACCCATACCGATGTTAGAATCGAGGTAGCGCATCTTCACCTTTGCAGCTTCGATTGATGATGAAGTTGGACCTGTACGGGCAAGCATCAAGAGGCCGCAACGTGGGTCGTTAGCCCAACCGTCGTGCTGGCTTTCTGCTGTAAACTGACCGCAGAGCTTTTCATCGTCTGGCTTACCGATACCGAGGAGGTCAACCATGAAGAACTTGGTAGGAACTGCTTCGCTCAAGAGGTTTGGACGAGATTCCCAAGAGTTGATCTTTGGTTGAGCCACACTCCATACACAACTTTGTTCACCAGTACCGCCGGTGAAGTTGTAGCGAGGTTCGTTGCCAAACCATGCGCCGTAAAGGAGGTCGCCCTTGCGCCATTGTTGGATAGCGGCATCAGCAGCGTCAACAATCTTTTGGCAAGTGGCTGGGCTGTGGTCGATGTTAGGAATGTTGCGGAGCAGCAAGCGAGCCTTGATAGCGAGCACCAAGCCTTTCCAGCGGCTGAGGTCGCCACCGTAGATGCGGTCGGTGCTGAAGTCGATCTTCTGGTTATCTGGGCTGTCGACGATTGAAGGGTCGTCGAACATCTTAATCAAATCATCAGCCTCTTGGAGCATCCAAGCGTAGATTGATGCTTGGGTGTCGTATTGAGGTGAGTTCGACATGAGCGCTTGTGAGCGTGGCATATCGCCAAATTCGTCGGTGGTCAACTGGGTTGACATCAAGCGAATGGCGCGAGTAATCAATTCGTAGTTAGGTGAATTGATAGCCTGTGAGTTGGCAATCAAGTTCTGACCATTTTTGCAAATGTCGTAGAAGTGACGACGCCATTGTGGGTGACGGTTCATAGTCAGAAGTTCCCACTCGCTCTTGTAAGAGTAACCAGAGCTGAGCTTGGTCTTGTCGGTGGTGGTGAGCATCTGAGAGAAGTATGCGTTATACTCGGCATTGTCGTAGTTGATCTGCTGAGCATAGAACACGAGCACTGGCAAGCCCTTCTTGGCATCAATCACGTGTGCCTTGTCGGGGTTTACGTTGTCGTCGAGCACGTCTTTACAGCTCACGGTAGTCAACCCCACCAATGCTGATAATGCTATTAATTTTATCTTGTTCATAGTTTTGCCTGAGTTTAGAATGTTGCTTTAAGTGTGAAATTGAAGCTGCGGGTAGATGGCACGTTGTAGTTGTCGATACCAGAACCACCAGCACCACCACCTGTAGAGGCGAGCACAGCTGGGTCGTTGCCTGAATACTTGGTGAGCAAGAAGAGGTTACGGCCTGTTACGGTAGCGGTCAAGCCCTTGATTGGCCAAGTCTTCTTCAGCAGTGAGGTGAAGTCGTAGTTCAAAGTCACATAGCTCAAGCGAATGTATGAGCCATCTTCAATGAAGTTAGATGACACTGCATAGAAGTAGGTGCTCATGAAGTTGTAGTCGAATACCACTGGAGTGGTGTTCTTGCGGTAAGTGCCGTCGCCGTTAGCCACCACGCCGTCGAAGATGTATTCGCGGTTGCGATATTTTTCGAGGGTGTGAGCCATACCGTTGCCCATGAGGTTACGGCCAGTCACATTCACCACGTCACCGCCGCAACGGCCGTCGATAAGGAATGAGAGCGATGCGTTCTTGTAGCGCAAGGTTGAACCGAAGCCGAGCAAGAAGTCAGGTTCGCGGTTACCGATGAGCGTACCCTTTGAAGAGCTAATCACTGGATAACCGTTTTCGTTACAGATCACGTTGCCGTCAGGGTCGCGCATATAGTCCTTACCGGTGATACCAGTGGTAGAGCCACCGAGGTAAGAAACTGAGAAGATATCACCATACTGACCTGCGTTGATTTCCGACACACCTTCTGGGAGGTAGGTCAGCTTACCGCGGTTGTATGAGAAGTTCACGTTAGCAGTCCAGTCGAAATCTTCAGTCTTGATAATGTCTTGACCGAGGGTGATTTCCATACCGTGGTTGAGCACGGTACCTTCATTACGGGTTTGGAGAATAGTACCCGAAGCAGGTGACACACGCACCGACACAATCTGGTTGTCGGCAGTGGTTGAGTAGTAAGCCACGTCTAAGCGAGTGCGGCTGTTGAAGAAGCGCAAGTCAGCACCAATTTCCCATGATGAGTCCATTTCAGGCTCGAGGGTGATAGCGCGTGAAGTGGTTGGGTCCACACCGTAGCCACCGTCAGGGAAGGTAACCCATTGCTTGTAGGTGTCGGTGAAGAGGTATGAAGGACAGTCCTTACCTACCTTTGCCCAGTTACCGCGAATCTTACCATAAGAGAACCATTCGTTGCTCAAGTGGAAGAGTTCGCTGAAGATCACACCACCAGTAACAGATGGGTAGAAGTATTGGCACTTTTCAGCTTGCACAAGGCGTGAAGAACCGTCGAGACGGCCAGTCACTGACAATTGAGCCATACCCTTGTAGTCGAAACGGAGTTCGCCGAAGTAGCCATACTTGTTCCAAGATGAGTGGTAGAGTGATGGGCGGTTGCTCTTGAGCAAGTCGCCGTTGGTGAAGTCGGTGTTCATGAAGCTATAGTAGTCGCCGCCGAGTTGGAAGTGCTCGCCGTAGATTGAAGCTTCGTAGCTGCTCACTTCCTTGTATTCAGCACCCACGAGGAAGTTGAATGTGAAGTCTTCAGCAAAGGTCTTCTTCCAAGTGGCAGTAGCCAAAGCAGTGAACTGCTCGCTGCGTGAAGGCTGGAATGAGTAAGCACCGTAGAGGCTTTGGTTCTTAGCCAACACGTCTTTCACCTTATCGTCGTCAGGGTTCTGGAGGTCGCCTTCATAGATGCGAGGAATGCTATAGCTTTCGTAAGTGCTGTAGCCCTTGTCGTAACCAATCTTACCGTTGAAGATAAGGTCTTTGATAGGCTCGTAGGTCAATTGACCGTTGATCACGATACGGTTGCTTTCAGTGTTGCTCTTGTCGTTGTAGCGTCCGTAGTATGGAGAAGGACCGCAGTTCAAGCGTTCGAGGTCGGTGAGCTTGTCCCAGTTGTCGTAACGGGCAGCCCAGTTCACGTGACCTTCGAGGGTTTGATAGTCCTTCATGTCCTTGTTGATACCGTAAGCGTAGATGCTGCTCATCGAGTTACCAAAGCCACGGCTCTTGCTGTTGATGAAGTTGGTGGTGAGCTGCACGGTCACTTGTTCGCTTGGCTTATAGTTACCTTTCAAGAACACAGTGAGTTGCTTCTTGTAGTCTTTTGGCACGATACCTTGGTTGTCGGTGTATGACACTGACGCGTAAGAGTTGAATTTTTCGCCACCTCCCGATACCGACATGTCGTACTTTTGAAGCAGACCGGTGCCGAGGAAGCCGCCCAAGTTGTCATAGTAAGTGTCTTTTTCACTCATGTATGGACCCCAGCCACCAGTTGAGCTGTTTTCCTTATACATACCGCGCACACCAGGGGTGAACGCCTTCTGGAGCTTAGGCACACGCATAGCGTTGCTCACTTCGAGGGAAGCCGATGCGTTCACAGTCACCTTACCGTCCTTAGAGCCGCTCTTGGTGGTAATCATAATCACACCGTTGGCAGCCTCCTGACCGTAAAGGGCAGATGCAGCAGCACCCTTCAGCACGCTCATGTTTTCAATATCGTTGGCGTTGATGTCGCCCAATGAAGAACCGTGACCACGAACAGGCACACCGTCCACAATCACGAGAGGCTCGTTGTTCTGTGAGGTGTTAACTGATGAAATGGCACGGATAATCACCTGAGTAGATGAGTTTGGTGAACCACCACCCGTCGACACTTGCAGACCAGCAACCTTACCTTGCAGTGAGTTTGCGAAGTTTGAAGCACTACCGGCAGTCACCTGGTCGGAGTTAAGACTCTGAACCGCAAAGTTCAGTTTCTTCTTTTCTTGTGTCTGACCCATTGCGGTAACCACAACCTCAGAGAGCACCTGAGAGTTGTCGGTCATCTCCACTTCGATAACGGTTTGTTTGCCAACCTTAACCGAGACAGGGTTCATACCCACATAAGTGATGTCGAGCACGTCGCCGTCCTGCACATCAATTTGAAATTTTCCATCAATATCGGTGGTCACACCACGAGTTGTGCCATGCACGCGCACGGAAGCACCAATAATGGTCTCTTTGTCCGACGCTTGCTTCACAACACCCGTGACAGTGCGGGCAAAACCCATCACCGCAAAGAGGGAAAAAAACAGAAGCAATAGCTGTTTTCTCATAATTAATTGTTTGTTAGTTATAGTTAAATGGATTGTTATCTACTTAAAAGTTAAGCAATTCAACATCTCAACCACGCTCATTCGCACTCGTGTGCATAATAAGCAACTACAAAGTAAGCATTTTTTTTTGTAAAGAAAAAAGAATTTAACGCATCATTTCTACTCATTTACATTATTTAGGATTTAAATACATATTTTCGGGTTCTCCTGTCGGGGGACCCCGAAGTCAACAAGTCAACAAGTCAACAAGCCAACAGGTCAACGAGTGCACAAGTTTAGCGTCTGCTTGGGTCTGCTTTGGTCTGTAATGGGTCTGAAGGGTCTGCTTGGGTCTGTCGGGGCTGAAAAAGACACCTATTTCATCCATTAAATCCTATTTCCACCTATTTATATATAAAGGTGCAAATCAGATTTCGATGGATGAAATAGGTGAAATTTATTTCACAGACCCAAGCAGACCCGTCAGACCCGTCAGACAAGTCGGACAAGTCAGACAAGTCGGACAAGTCAGACAAGTCGGATTCACCCCCAATTAGCCCTCCCTAGGGAGGGTTTGGGAGGGTCTTACTTCAAAATCATATTAATCAGGGCGGTAACGTCGCTCACGTTGATTTCGCCGTCGCCGTTGATGTCGCACACAGCGTCGGAGTAGGTGCTGCTGCCGAGGATTTTGTTAATCAAGGCGGTAACGTCGCTCACGTTCACTTCGCCGTCGCCATTGATGTCGCCTGTGATTTGCGAGTAGAGGTCAATATTAATATGAGTAACACTGCCGGCTTGGAAGCTCGATAGTTTCAGATAGGCAGAGTATACCTCAGAATACTCGCTAATACGTGGTCGATAGAAGAATTTTTTACGGCTATCAAATACATAGCCCACGCTTTGCCTGTACACGTCCACTCTTTCACGAGGGGTGCCCACGAGCAAATTAGTGGGGGTGCTGGGTGTGGTGCTGGGGCGCTTGAGTTTGATATCCAACTTATTATCGAAGTCTTTAAGCAACAAACCAGTGCCAGCAGGCGTCGATGCCACTTGCTTGGTGTATGCCATCTGCTCCAATTGGTCGAACTGGTGTACGACATAGGCTTTCAAGCCCGATGCTTTCCAATCCACAGGATAATCAACCGAGATTGTTCGGTCGTCGCTTATTGAACTCTTCTCGATGTAGGCATTCAGTCGGTCAACGGGGAAGATGGTTTCTCCCTCCAACTTTTCCCAATCAAGAACACCCTCCTTATACGTATTGTATTCTCTCAGCGGAACATAGCAATAGAAATCTTTGGCGTTTTGCCCGTAGAGCTGTTTACCCCATTTACGCGTCCAATTCTTGTTTCTCCAGATTACCAATTCAGAGAGCTGCCTGCAACCAACAAATGCTTCATCTCCAAGATATACGCAAGTGTCAGGCACTTCGAAATTTGTGATGCTTGTGTTGGCAAAAGCTCTGCGCCCAATGTGCACAAATGCTTTCATCTTACCAGTTTCCACATTTTGTATCTGGGTACACATATCGAGTGCTCGGTCGCCAAAACCGGTCATCATATACTTTTTGTTTGCGCCGTGAGTGTAATCTGTCTCTGAAAAGGTTGCTGTAAATTGGTTGATGTTAGTGCGATCCTTATTCGCAGGGTGATACACATACCTCGCCTTGCCGGCATAGGTCACACCATCTATTGTAAACGGCGTATAGCTGATCACACTCATGTGATATATCGTATTGTATGGGTCGGCATCTTGGTATGTGAAGTCGTAGGCTCCTTCCATCACCTGAAGTGTGCCCCAATATTGATTTTTCTTGAAGGCTTCTCCGCTGCCCGCTGGCACATAGAGCTTGCACGACGTGGGAACATCGGTCAAGTGGGTGGGTCTATTTGCAAATTGGGCATTGTTGAGAATGATTTCTTGAAGATAATTATTCTTTGCTATGCATTTCGAATCCATTTTAGTTACTGACGAGGGGATAAGGATTCGCTTAAACGAGTTGTTGTAAAATGCATGCGAATCCAATGTCGTAAAGCCACATGGAAGAATCACATCGGTGGCAATGCGGCAGTTGCCAAAACCGTTAACTCCAATCACTTTCAAGTTTGGATTGAGTTTAAGACCCACCAAATTGGTTTGATTCAGAAACGCTTGTTCTTCAATCGTTCGAACGTGCTTTCCGAGCGTAAGATTGGTTTTGACGCTGAGTGTATTTCCAGTACCGAACACATGAGTGCCAACACTTGTGACGGCATACTTCTTGCCACCCGGCAAAGTGATATAATCTTGAATTACAATTTCCGACTTACCAGTGTTGTGTGGAACATAAAACAGCTTCGCACTGCCGTCAAATTTCTCGCCATGCACAGTTTGAGCATTGCCGTTAATGATTGTGTATCGCAAGCCGTTGGTGGCGAGATAATCATACGCCTCTCGTTTGCAATTCTTCCATTTAGCCCAAGGCCCGTAATTGAAATCAGTAATCCAACCTCCAACGTAGAGTGTACCTCTCTTGCAATCATCAAACTCATTTGCTCTGCTTGTAGCTTCCAGCCCATAAGCAGATTTTTTATTGACATACAGCACATCAAGTGCAGTGGCTCCTACGAAAGAGCCCTCGCCCCAGCCTGTATGGGAGCTTGGAAGCTGAAGCGTGGTCAATCCAGAGCAGTATCGGAATGTGCCTACACCAAAGCTGGTGAGGCCATAGGGGAAATAGATTTCCTCAACATACTTGCAGTACTCAAAGGCGTAATTGCCAACCTTCTTGAGAGTGGGAGGAAGCGAGTTGGAGTCGAGCACTTTTCTATAGGTGTAGCCCTCTGGGCATCGGTACAAATATGTGAGCCCTTTGTCGTACAAAAGTCCATTATAAGAGGCATAGTTTGTGTTTTTGGAATCAACAGAGATGTATCCAAGTTTCGTGCAACCGTCCACAAAGTATGCGCTACAGGAGTACACATTTTCTGGCAATTTGATTGTAGTCAGAAGATTGCATCCCTTGAAAGCGTACTTTCCAATTTGTTGGAGTGAAGAAGTTGCCATCTGCACCCACTCTATCGACGAGCACCCATTGAAAGCAGAATCACCGATTCTTCTCAACTTTGAATAACTCGACAAATACACGTTCTTAATGTTGGTGTTGCCCAAACACGCACTGTCGGCAATCTCCACCACATCGAAATCGAGGATGCCATTATTATAAGCACCCGACCAGGCGTAATTGAAATTATTATCTGCATAAACCCCTACAAGCGACATTTCGCCTCTGGTTGAGCCATCGCTTAATGGTGCTTTCGTCACGCAGAAATATCCGTGTTCGCCAAGAATGAAGTCGCTGGCATACTCATGCTTCTTAATTGTTCGAAATTCGTCAAACGCGGTCACTTTTCGGGCGTTCTCCCTTGAGTTGGGGTGAGCCTTGCTCACGTATAGGGTCATGCCCGAGTTCTCTGGGAAGGAACCAGGCACCACAGAAGTGGAACTTGGCGTGGCATTGGCGAAATACACCGATTTCAATGCCGTACAGCCCCCAAACGCACGATACCCCACATTAATCAATGAACTTGGCATATACACTGTGGTGAGGCTGGTGCAGTTTTCAAACGCACGTTCCCGGATTCCGGTGATGTTGTAGCGGATTTGCGCCACCGAAATGTTTGTCTGGTCTTTGAACGCATTATAGTTAATCAGCGCCACCTTATACTTGTAGCCGTTATACGACACCACGCCAGGAATGTCGAGTTTTAGCGAAGTCTTTGCTTTACCTTGTGCGCTAAGACTTTTTACCGCCACGATACCAGGCCTTCCGCTATAGGAATCCAAAGTCACCGAATAGGTGAGGTCGCCTACCGAAAACACATCGTTTGGTGCCGCCGAGGCACACAGTGCCAGCAGGGCGAAAAGCAGAAATAGTAATTGCTTTTTCATATTCATAAAATGTTTAAAAATTATCAGTTTTTGTTGATTAGTCGCAAAAGGGAATTTGGCCACTCTCTATTCATAAAAAATAGTTTTTCATCAGAGCACAGCCACCCCATTTTTCACAAAGTTACACATTTTTTTTAGAAATTAGAAAAAAAGCTCACACAGATTCAACAGATTCAACAAAAAAGTCAACAAGGCTACGAATTCTTGAAATCTCGAAAATTCGAAGAATCGAAAAATCTAATTTCTAATTTCTAATTTCTAACATCTAATTTCTAAAAATTTATATTTTTTCTTGCGTGATTCAGATTTTGTGTATATATTTGCATCAGATTTACATTTATATTCATTTTTAAAATTTACGACTATGGACTCTTCTAAGAAATTTCTCCTTCAGGAAAAAGATATTCCCACTGCATGGTACAATGTGATGGCTGATATGAAAAATAAGCCTCGCCCTATGCTTAACCCTGCCAATAAGCAACCCATGAAAGCGGAAGACCTCTACCCTCTGTTCAATAAGGCTTGCTCCGACCAGGAATTCAACACCACCGACCAATGGATTGAAATTCCGGAGGAGGTGCGCGAAATGTATAAGATTTGGCGCCCTACCCCTCTGGTGAGAGCACGCGGACTGGAGAAACTTCTTGACACGCCTGCACATATCTATTTTAAGAACGAGAGCGTGAGCCCGGTGGGGTCGCATAAGCTCAACTCGGCAATAGCACAAGCCTACTACTGCAAACAGGAGGGTGTGACGAATATCACCACCGAAACTGGCGCCGGACAATGGGGCGCGGCGCTGTCGCTGGCGGCGAAGCACTTTGGCTTGGCATTGGCTGTGTATATGGTGAAGGTGTCGTATCACCAAAAGCCTTACCGCCGCTCTATCATGCAGACCTACGGCGCAGAGGTGATAGCATCGCCAAGTATGTCAACACGCGCAGGTAAGGACATTATTACCAACAATCCCAACTATCAAGGTTCGCTCGGCACCGCCATTTCGGAGGCTGTGGAACTGGCGCGCACCACGCCCAACTGCAAGTATGTGCTTGGCTCGGTGCTCAACCATGTGGGACTCCACCAAACCGTGATTGGTCTGGAGGCGGAGAAGCAGATGGAAATGGCTGGCGAATATCCCGATGTGGTGATTGGATGCTTTGGCGGTGGCAGCAATTTTTCGGGCATTTCGTTCCCATTTATGCGCCACAACCTGAGCGGTGAGCGCAACACTCGCTTCATTGCCGCCGAACCGGCATCTTGCCCAAAACTCACTCGTGGCAAATTCCAATACGACTTCGGCGACGAGGCTGGCTACACGCCGCTGATTCCGATGTACACGCTGGGCCATAAGTTTGCCCCTGCGCATATCCACGCTGGCGGTCTGCGCTACCACGGTGCTGGCTCGGTGGTGAGCCAGTTGATGCAAGATGGACTGATGAGTGCAGTGGATATTCAGCAACTCGACACGTTTAAGGCTGCCACTATGTTTGCCCAAAGCGAGGGCATCATTCCTGCCCCTGAATCGTCGCACGCCATCGCCGCCACCATCACCGAGGCGCTGAAGTGCAAGGAGGAGGGCGTGAGCCGCACTATCCTGTTCAACCTCTCCGGCCACGGCCTCATCGACATGAGTGCCTACGACCAATACCTCCGCGGCGAGCTCACCAACTTCGAATACACCCCCACAGATCCCGCTTTGTAAGGGAAAAGCCTCACACAGATCCCACTGGTTTCTTAGGGCTCACACAGATCTCACAGATCCCACTGATTTTGCACGCCTGATGTTAAATCTCACAGATGCTCCACACTCCTTTTTCGGGGGGGTGCTTTGGGGTCTGTTAGGGTCCGTAATGGGTCTGCTTGGGTCTGCTTGGGTCTGCTTGGGTCTGAAAAAATCACACCGATTTAATCCATTAAATCCTATTTTCACCTATTTTTATTTTTTTAGGTGTTAATGGATTTTAATGGATTAAATCGGTGTTTTTTTTCACCATCACCCACATCCGTGAGATTTAACACTATCTAACGCAAAATCAGTGGGATCTGTGAGATCTGTGTGAGCCCTAAGAAGCCTGTGAGATTTAACGCCAGGCGTGCAAATCCTGTGGGATCTGTGAGATCTGTGTGAACCCAAGCCAGTGTTAGAGTATTTCGTTGATGAGGGCGGTGACGTCGGTTACGTCGAGGATGCCGTCGGCGTTGATGTCTGCCACTTCGAGGTTGGCGGGAGTGGTGCCGAGAATCATGTTGATGAGGGCAGTCACATCGCTTACGTCAACGTTGCCGTCGCCGTTCACATCGCCAAACTTCACATTCTTGCTGAGCTGGTAGGCAGCCATGCCGTTACCCGGCACATAGAGGTAAAGCATTGCATCAGTAGCAGAGACAGGCACCGCGGTGCATTGCGCGCTCCATGTGTCGCTGTTCACATTGCCCAAACCACGTTTCGGGAAGCACCACATCAGCTGATGACCGTCAAACGAAGTGTCGGTGGTGTTCTGCACGAGGTTGAAGTTGAACGATGAATTGAAATCACCGCTTGGATAGAGCATATAGTGCGCGCCGCCGAGGGTGAACGCCGTGCCACCGTTGCCGTTGGTTCCTTCGGGTGCCATTGGCGAGCCAGTGCTGAACGCACCGTCGATAGCGCCTGTGGCAAAGTTGTAGCGAGTGAAATAGATGCCACTACCGTTGATATACACGATATTCTCGTCTTGCGCATAGAGCTGTGGCGCGATGCCTGATGTGGTGGCGTGAGATGGCGCATAGCCCTTCATGGTCACACTCTGCTGCGACGCAAGTTTGCCGCCACGGAACTGCCAGCGGAGCAACTTGGTGCTATAGCGAGGACACGCAAACACGCTGAAATCGCCGCTCTTCACATCGCCAGCCACAGCGCAGTGGTCGATGCGCGACTCTTCGAGTCCGCTAAAAGTAACCGATGCCACCTTGGTGAGCGCGCCTGTGGTCTTGTCCACACTCAGCAGCACCAGTGGGGTGATGCCCACATTCAGGGTGAGGTTACTGATCACGAGGTTGCCGGCATGGTCGGTCTGCACATCGTTGCAAGGATAGTAAGGCACAGTGGCTTCGTAACCCAGCGGCATACGCTTAATGCGTTCGCCTGTGTCGGCGCTATAGAGATAGAGGTAAGCAGGAGCTGTGGTCGATGCGCTCTCACGGCCCGACACATAGATGGTGTCGCCCACCACCGCGAAGCCACGGTTGAGCTGACCCTTGTTCTCAAAAGTGATATTGCCATATTCGCTCTTCACCGAACGCACCCACTTGTTGGTGAGTCGGTAGCCGTTCACGGCATCGTAGGCGTTGGCGTCGATGTCTTGCTTCATCACATAGCCCGGCTCAAGTTCGCCGATTGGCGTCTTGGTGACGGTGAAGCGGCGCACTTCCGAAGCCTTGTCGGAATAGTATTTGCGTGAGCTCACCACGCGCCAGTAGAACGTGCCCTTGCCGAGCACCGACACCACGCAATTTGCCGAAAGCTGATTGCCGGCGGTGGCAAAGTCGGTGGTTTCGTAAGCCACATGGGCGAAGTCGGCGGTTTTCGACACTTGCAGCTTGAAACTGTGGGCGATGACTGGGGTGAACTTAAACACGAAGTCGGCGTCAAACGAAGCGCCATTGGTTGGACTGACGAGCGCGACAGCCTCGGCAGGTGTGCGGACAGGAGCCTTGAAGGTGGCAGCGTCGCTCCACATCACTATGCGGTTGGGCTGGAGTGTAGCCACACGCCAGTAGTAGGTTCGACCCGAAGCAAGGTCGCCAAGGTCGATGGTGGTGGTGTTGGAGGTGATTTGCTTTCGCTGAATGAGCACGTTGCCGAAGGTGGCATCGTCGGAAATCTGAAGCTCGTAGGTGGCATCGTCGGCAGCCGTCCAAGCAAACTGCTGATTCCAAGTGGCTGCTGTGCCAGCGATTGGCGAAACGAGCGTCACCTTGTCGGCATATTCGGTGGCGAGGTTGTAGAACGCTGGTTCAAACTCATTGTTCCAGCCGTCAACCACGCACACGGCATACCAGTAGCCCGACTGGAGCGAAGCATCGAGCTTGAAACTTGGGGTGTAGGTCACGCCCACCAGATAATCGCTCTTGATGCCGTCGAACGCTTGGCTCTGTGCCTCGTCGAGCGTCACGGTCAGTGGCACGGCATACACCGAATAGCGCACGAGCTTCTTGTTCACGCCCGTCCACGAGAGGGTGCCACCGCTGTAGGCGAGGTTGGCAGGCGCGTCGTAGTTGGTCTTGCTGTGCCAAGGCATGGCAGGCTCCAGCGCCTTGTGTGTGAAGAGCGTTTGGCTCAGATAGTCGGCAAATCCCTTGCAAGTGGGGCCGTCGATATATTTCGCCGAATAGAAATTTACGCCTGGGGCGTTTTGGCGGTTATATTGGCGGCTATAGCGAATTTGTTGCAAAATCTCGTCCCAATCGGCTTTGGTGTTGGTCTCTGCCATGAAATAGATGTTGTGGCTCGCATAGTGGTGACGACCGAAATGCTCGGCGATGTAGCTCCACCAGTTGGTGAGCGGACCGAATGGATTGGTAGTGTGGTTGGTTTTCCAATAGAGCTGTGGCGAGATATAGTCAATGGTGCCCTCTTCGAGCCACGCCAAAGGGTCGCTGTAGATGGTGGTGTACTGCCAGTCGCTGGCGCGGCAGTATTCATCCACAGGCACCACACCATGCTTAGTGGCAGATGTAGAACGCTGACCAGCCACACCAGCAGGACCGATCGAGAATTTCACATAAGGCTTGGTGGCTTGCACCATGTCCCACATGTCCTTCACCATCTGGTTCACGTTGGCGCGTCGCCAGTCGCCGATGCTCATGCCCGAATTGCTTTGGGTGTAGAGCTGATAGTCGGGAGCAGAGCTGTCTTCGGGAGTGCCGCCGCCTGGGTAGAAATAGTCGTCGAAGATGATGCCGTCGATGTCGTAGTTCTGAATCATCTCCTTGCACACCTTCAGCAAGTGGTCGCGCGAGGCTTTCAGCGCAGGGTTGAACACGATGCGGTTGCCCACCTGCATGAGTATGCCCGAATTTTTCAGATTTTGGTCGATGGCGGTGGTGCAGTCGTTGCCACTGCTATTGCTGAAGCGATAGGGATTCACCCACGCATTGATTTCCAAACCACGCTTGTGACACTCCTCAACGGCAAACGCCAGAGGATCCCAACCAGGGTCTTTGCCACGAGTGCCTGTAAGATAACTCGACCATGGCTCGTAACTCGATTTGTAGAGTGCATCAGCCATAGGGCGCACTTGCAGGCACACCGAGTTCATGTTGGCTTTTACAAAACCGTCGAGCAAGTCGGTGAGTTGCTTTTTCTGTTTGTTGATGGTGGCGGTGCCAGTGCCACGAGTTTGTGGCCAGTCGATGTTGCTGACTGTGGCAATCCATACCGTTCGCATTTCGCGTTTTTGTGCCTCTTGCGCCCACAGCGTCAGAGCCACAAAAGCCGTAAAGGCTAAAGCGAGTAGTCTTCTTGTCATAATTCTGTATTAAAAGGTTTTAATAGTAGTATTGTAATTTCACTACAAAGATAATGCAAAATTTAGAAGTTAGAAATTTGAGGATAGATTTTCGATTCTTCGAGATTTCGAATTTTCGAATTTTCGAGATTTCGACTCGTTGACCTATTGACTCGTTGACTCAAAAAAAATGAACTTTTTTCATCTTTGATGCAACCTTTTGGGGTATCTTTGTCGTCTAATACATGAACGCCAGCCGAAAGGCGGCTAAAAACGAATATTTTTACACGAACAATTAAAATTCGCTCAATATGAAAAAAATTCTATTAATTCTGGTGCTGACGCTCGCAGCGGCACTGCCATCGCAAGCCAGAAAGGCTAACATCAATCGCTCCGGCGATACCACCACCATTGTGATGAATGGCGACACCGTTAGGGTAACCGACGGTGAAGTGAAAAAAACTATCAGTAAGGCTATCAACGACACGCTTTGGAGTGAAAAGGCTGAAACTGCCGACGACGACGAAACCTACAACTACATGGCTTTAGATAACGACGCAAGGCTTAAAGAGGCGAGCATGTGGAGTTCTACAGTAAAACAAATTTCGATTTCTATGTGCTTTTGCATCATGGTTGTGGTGTTTTTGAGCCTTTTGTTCTATCTGCTGCACCGCCGCGCGAAATATAGAGTGATAGAGAAGGCTATTGAGAACAATTATCCTCTGCCTCCATCACTGGGCGGAACTCCCACTTACAAGCAGGCACCACAACGCCCCGACGCTTGGCGAAACTACGCTCCACAACAGCAACCACAGCCACAGCCTCAACCACAAGCACAGCCTCAGCCTCAGCCTCAGCCTCAGCAGCCACCCTACCAGCAAGGCATGAACGCGCCTATGCAGCCCAATATGCCTTACCGCGTGAATTACATGGCGTATAAGAAAAGTTTTGTGCTGGTGTGCGTTGGATTTATGATGGCTATGTTCTTCGATTCGGCAGGAGCATCGCCTATGGTATTCCTTTCGATGATTGTAGTGCTCCTGGGCCTGGGTAAGGGCTTCGTCATCTACAAGGAACAAAAGCAAGACCAAGACTACTGGCGATGGCAAATGCAACAGCAACCACAGCCTCCTTACGCTCCACAGCAGCCACAACCTCAGCCACAAGCACCACAGCAGCCTCAAGCCGAGCAAAAGCCTGCCACCGAGCAACCCCCAGTGTTCACTCCTCCCACCGACAATAAATAATCATCAGGGAATGGATTACGCCATAGCGTAGGGACATGCCTTTGGCATGTTTCGATGGCAAGAACTTAAACATCAATCATTCCCCCACCCTACTGTAAGCAAACTATAGAGCAACACAATGCTTAACAAACTCGAAGAAATAAAACTGGTTTCACAATGCGCTTTCGGCGACAACCGTGGCGCATTTGGCAAGCTCGTAGAGGCATACCAGCCCCAGTTGCGCAGATTTCTGCTCAACCTCACCATGGGCGACGAGAACCTCACCGACGACTTGGCACAAGAAACCTTTATCAAGGCCTACACTGGCATTCGTGCCTTTAAAGGGCTGTCGGGCTTTGGCACTTGGCTCTACCGCATTGCCTACAACGAATTCTACAGCGAGAAACGCCGCCGACACGAGGAACATATCGACCAAATTCCAGAATCTATGCATGATGCCTCGGCACAAGCGAGCAACAGCACCGAAGCGAAAATGGACGTGAAGGCCGCTATGCGAGTGCTCAACCCGGTAGAGCGAACGGTAATCACTCTCTTCTACATCGACGACCTTCCGCTGAAGAAAATCGCCACCATCACACAACTGTCGGAAGGCACCATAAAATCTGCAATCCACCGTGCCAAGACGAAAATGTGTGGAGTAATCAAATATCAGCAATAAAAACATCAGCAAAACAATGAAACGAACCGACGACGACATAAAATTGGCAGAATTGCTAAAGAAAGACGGCTACCAAGCCGACGAAAACGAGTGGTTCACTCCGCGAGTGCTCAACCGTCTGCCCGAAAAGCCACGCTCCAGCAAATGGTTGAAAGTGGCTATCTACGCCGTGGTGATAGGTGGCGTGATTGGGTGCTGGCTGTGGTACCTGCACTCGCGCGACACGAGCGTGATCACCGTGCGCGACCTGCTCACGTTCGCCGGCATGATTTGCGGCACTACGGCTGTGGCATGCATCGCCATCATCGACTTCGTGAAATCAGAATAAACCACCCACGGCTTCCTGCTTCAATCCCCCCTGCAGCCTCCCTTTGGCAGCAGGGGGTTCGGCGTGCTCGTTTTTGACATTATTTAGGTGTGGTATGTGAATGGAATTTTGTAACTTTGCATTTTATAATTATTATCACACATCATGATTGAGACTGCATTATATCTTATCCCTGTGCAACTGAGCGATGGCGAGTTGAACTGCGTGCTTCCACAGGCCAATATCGCCCTCGTGAGCCACATCAAGCACTTTATAGTGGAGAATGTGCGCTCGGCACGTCGCTTCCTGAAAAAATGCGACAGGGAAATCGACATCGACAGTCTCACTTTCTACGAGCTCAACCGCCATACCGACCCGCGACAAGTGAGCACCTACCTCGACGCGCTGGAAAAAGGCGAGCCGATGGGCGTGATTAGCGAGGCTGGCTGCCCTGCCATTGCCGACCCTGGCGCCGATGTGGTGGCTATCGCACAGCGCAAAGGGCTGAAGGTGCGTCCGCTGGTGGGCCCGTCGAGCATATTGATGGGGCTGATGGGCAGCGGATTCAATGGACAGAGTTTTGCGTTCATTGGCTATCTGCCTATCGAGGCTGGAGCAAGAGCACGCAAGCTGAAAGAAATGGAGCAGCGCATCGTGAAGGAGAATCAAACTCAGATTTTCATCGAAACTCCCTACCGCAACAATTCGCTGCTGGCGGAAATGGTGAAATCGCTACCCGCTAACTTGAAATTGTGTATCGCCACCGACATTACGGGCGAACGTGAACAAATTATCACCAGAGGGGTGAAGGAATGGGGAAAACACCCTATCGACCTGAACAAGGTGCCCACCATCTTCCTTCTCTACAAATAATTCGGCACGCTAACACACACAGAGCACTACACGAAATGAACAACAAGAACGACTATAAAACGACTAAACTTCCACAACAAGGGTCAATATTCTTCGACGACGACGAGTTTGAGCCTGTGCAGCAAGCCAAGCCTGCCGAAAAGCCATCCACTGCGAGCGGCAACGAGGAGTGGCGCATGCACTTTGCCAGCTTTGGCAGCGGCTCAAGTGGCAACTGCGCCTACATCGGCAACGAGCACGAGGGCATATTGGTGGACTGCGGCGTGGAACCCGACCATGTGTTCAAGGAACTTGAACGCAATGGCATAAAAATGGGAAAAATAAAAGGCATTGTCCTCACCCACGACCATGCCGACCATGTGCGATATGTGTACAAGATTTTGCGCAAGTATAAGAATCCGAGAATTTGCGTGTGGTGCACCAACCGCTGCCTGAACGGTATGCTCCGCAAGCACAGCATCTCTAACCGCATCAAGGAATATCACAAAGCCATTTATCACGAAATCCCTTTCACTTTGGCAGGAATGAAGATTACGGCTTTCAAGCAGTCGCACGACAGTGAGGACTGTAGCGGCTTTATGATTGAGGGTGGCGGACGCAAGTTTGTGATTTCGCCCGACCAAGGGGAAATCACCTCACGCGCCGACTTCTACATGCGCCAAGCGCAATATTTGATGATTGAAAGCAACTACGACCACGCCATGCTCGCCGCAGGCTCCTACCCTGCATATCTGAAGGCGCGCGTGGAAGGTGATAAAGGACACCTCGACAATAAGGTGACGGCACGATTTGTGGCTGATATGTGGAATCCGGAATTGAAATTCGTGTTCCTCAACCACCTGAGCAACGACAACAACACCCCAGAGATTGCCCTACACGAAACACGCTCCGCACTCGAAGCCAAAGGCGCAACAGTGGGCGACGCCAGTTACGCTCCCGACCAAGCCAACTGCGACGTGCAGCTCTACGCCCTCCCCCGCTACGACACCAGCACCTGGTTCGTCCTCTAACCAATCCCCCCACCACATATCTATCCGCTATAGCGGTTGACAGGCGATGAAGGTGGAAAGGATGGGGATGGGATGGGTTTTAGCCTCGCTTGAAGGTGATGGGCTTGTATTCTTGGTAGTCGCCGTTTTCGCTCACGAGGGCTTGGAATGAGGAAGTGAGGTGCTTCTGGAGGGCTTTGAAGGAGAGGAAAATCTCAATCATACCTTCGCTCTCATCGGCTATTTCACCAGCCTGATACACGAAGAAGATACCGCGTTTGCGTGCATACACGTTGGCAGAAAGGCGTGTGGCCTTGTGAAGTGGCATACCTTCATCGTCGGCAAGCGACTCAATCTTATTATTCACAAGCGTGAGCAAGGCGTCTTCGGAGTTTGAGGCGAAGATGGAGTTGAACGAGAGCACCGACTGTCCGCGGCGGTTGTAGTTCACATAATAGATTTTCTCACGCTTTTTACCGCTGTCATACGATGTGAGGCTGATAGCCATCACCAAATAGCCTCGACTTGAGAATGTAGGATATATTTTCACGCCCTGCACATTGCCGTACTTCTGTGTGATGGTTGGCTCCGTGTCGAGGGGTTTATAGTCCACACCACTGGCGTTGAATACTGGTGTTTTCAAAAACGCGTGAATGCCGCTTTGATAATTGGAGTGGCTTTGTGGGAATGCCTTGTCGGCGATGGCGGCAAAAATGGCATCTATATTCTTATTTCCGTTGATTTCAGTTGGGAGTTTGCTTTTAATGCGCTTGATACTGGCGTAGTAGGTCTGTGCGTCGTCGTCGTTGGCTGGTTCCTTCGACACAAAGTAAGCATTGCTTTCGCTAACTTCAAACTTGTCGGGCACGAAGATGTCGGCAATGGTGTCGGCAGCGGCAATCAACTCGCTTCTACGGTCAAACAAGTCGCTTTTGCCGTCGGTATTGATATGGTTCACAATATACCAGAAACCCGTAGCGACGTCGAGAGCCACAAGCAAAGCAATGATAATTATATAGGTGCGCTTGGTCATAATCTTTATTCTTCTTTACATACTATTCGCTCTATTGCCGATTTCACACTGTTCATAAGCCACATAGGGGTGGAAGTGGCACCGCAAATACCTATCGACTTCTTGCCGACAAGCCATTGGGGATTGATTTCCGATTCGTTGCTCACCAAATGCGAGTTGGGGTTGGCATCAAGACATTCTCCGAAAAGAATCTTGCCGTTGCTGCTTTTGCTGCCGCACACGAAAAGGATGAGGTCGTGGCGGGTGGCAAACTCACGGATTTGCGGTATGCGGTTAGCCACCGAGCGGCAAATGGTGTCGTAGCTCTTCAGTTCTGCCCCGCCAGTCATTCGCAGCTTCACCGCCTCGATAATCTTCTTCAGTTCCTGCACACTTTTGGTGGTTTGGCTGTAGAGATACACGTTGCGGCTAAAGTCTATCTTATCGATTTCGTTGACACTCTCAATCACGAGTGCCTTGCCCGAAGTCTGCCCCACCAGTCCGTTCACCTCTGCGTGACCACGCTTACCGTAAATCACGATTTGCGGCTCGTTGGGCTCGTCGTTGTAGGTGTGCTTGATGCGTTGCTGAAGTTTGAGTACCACAGGGCAAGTGGCATCAATGATTTTTATATTGTTGCGTCGGGCTATCTCGTAGGTTTCGGGCGGTTCGCCATGCGCACGAAGCAGCACATTCACATCGTGGAGTTCCTTCAGTTGCTCATGGGTGATGGTCTCCAACCCCTCTTGCTTGAGGCGCTCCACCTCGTTGCTATTGTGCACAATGTCGCCCAGGCAGTAGAGGTGGCCCGTCACGGCCAACTGCTCCTCTGCCATATTGATGGCGCGCGTCACGCCAAAGCAAAATCCCGAATACTGGTCAATTTCGATAATAGCCATATTATTTCTCCTCACACAGATCTCACGGATCTAACAGATTAAAAAAGTCAAATAGGCTAAGAAGATTTCGCCAAACGACAATAGTATCGTCTTAACTTCTTTAACTCCTTTAACTCCTTAACTTCTAAAAAATTATTTTCCTTGCATGAATTGGTGGAAATAGTCAACCGCCCATGCTATTTGTTCTTCAGCCGTAGCGAATTTGCCGCTGTCCACCTCCAGTGCATCGTCGGCTTTGCGAAGCGGACTTTCCTTGCGTGTGGTGTCGAGGTGGTCGCGCATCTTCACGTTGGCGATAATGTCGTCGAGCGTAACGCTGGTATCGCCCTTGGCGCGCATCTCGTCGAAGCGGCGTTTGGCACGAATTTCAGGACTTGTGGTCACATAGAGTTTGATTTCGGCATCGGGAAGCACCACGGTGCCAATGTCGCGGCCGTCCATCACCACGCCCTTGTTCTTGCCCATCTCCTGCTGGAGGCGCACCATGGCGTGACGCACTTCAGCAATGGCAGCCACAAGGCTCACATTGTTCGACACCTCCAGGCCACGAATCTCATTCTCCACATTCTCACCGTTGAGATAGGTGATTTGCTTGCCGTCCTCAATCTTGAAACTGATGTTGATGTCGGGCAACATGGGAAGCAATCGCTCCACATCCACCTTGCCATCGGTAATCAAACCGTGACGCAAACAAAACAGAGCCACGCTGCGATACATGGCACCAGTGTCGATATAAGTGTAACCCACGCTTTTGGCAAGTGCTTTTGCCATTGTGCTTTTGCCACTCGAAGAAGTTCCATCGATGGCAACGTTTATCTTTTTCTTATCCATTAATGTCTTTCGTCGTAAATATTCCACAAAGTTACGAATATTTTTTCAGAACTAACGAAGCCCACCACACGAATGAAATCACCAATTTTAAAATCACACGCCCACCCACACGAACTGTTTAGAGTCAATTCGTGGAGCGCACCGTATTGTGGTGCAGTGTGTAGAGGGCATTTTAGAAACTGTAGGTGTCGCCCATCTTATATTCGGCAAGCAGCAAGCCATGGTCGTCGGTGCAATGCGCATACACCTTCTCCTGCCGCTCCTGGTCGAGCGAGTTCCACACCACCGTACATTCGGGATAAGTCACCTTCTTCGCCTTCCCTGCCCTTTTCGACGCAATCTTAGAGGCAATCCTCTCCTTTTCAGAGATGGCCAAACCCGACCACCATTCTGCCAATCCATCTTTCGTCATCATTTCAAAAAATTATATTACTTCCCCACAAAAATACAAAATCCTCCCCAATTCCCATAAAAAGGGCTACAAATATTTTTCCACCATTTGACGAAGCATTTCGGTTGTGAGATTTGCAGGACCAACTGATTGTATCAGGGAGTATTCTGGCTTGTTTTTGCCAATCACGAATTTGCGTTCTTTGCCGTCGGTGGTGGCATATAAATGGAAGTTGCCTTTGTAGGTTTGCTCTACACTGACGGATGAATACCTTTTTCCTCCAATTTCAAACTCAACTTTTCCATCTTCCTTTTCAGCAAATCCCCATAAGGCAAGGTGGCGATTGATAGTCGCTTCCACAGCGTGTAGCCAACGCTCCTGCACTCCATTTTTCTGAGCCATGACTCCAAAATTTTTCAGCGAACGCGCCACTGCTTGAATGATTGCATTTGGCCGACGAATGCCATTGTCTTTGGCAAACTGCAAGGCATCGTCGAGCGTGATGTCACGAAGTTTGGCACGAATATACATACAATGGTCGATGTCGGGCAGATAACCACCTGCATCCACGACGTAGGTAAGATCGTAGGCTGGAGAAATTCGCCACTCGCCCCTCTCGTTCATCACGAAAGAGAAGTTCTTTATATGGTCATCGGTGTTGTTGGAAAGGATATTGAATACCATGCGGCGATACACCTCTTGGCTGTCGATTTCGGGAAGATGCAATTTGCGACACACCTCCAACATTCCCTCATAACTGTTGGTGCCAGGACTAATTGCAGCAAGCGTCTGCGTGTGGAGTTTTCTTTCACCATCACGGTCAAAGCGCTGAGTGATGAAATTTTTATTACCTTCCACCTCATAAAGCCTCGACGGCATCATAGTGATTCCTGCATTTATCGCCATCTCATAGTATGTCATTTCCAGTTCAGCAGAACTATATCGCGAATTACCAAACTTCAAAATGTAATACTCGTAATCCTTCAAACCTGCAATTTGCCCGCTTCGCACATCGCCTGTGGCATTATTGATAGCCACAATGGCTTTGGGCTGCCTACCGCCAGCGGAAGTTCCCACAGTGAGCAACGATTGCATAGTGATAGACTCTTCCGGCATGATGCGAGCATTCTCTCGCTCTACAAATATGCGATCTGCCAAATCCGACAAAGATTTTATATCAATTTTCTCCGTCTTGCCTCCCGACTGGGCAACTTCAGGCAAAAACTCCAACGCCCCCATTCCTCGCTTGCCGATGAACGAGAGTTTGTCTAATGGAGTGATGTCGGCATTGGAAATGTGGTTTTGTTGTCGCCACAACTCAAAAAGTTGATTGCCCCAAGCGTCAGGGAGCGAGTCGGCAACAAATGCTGGCAACTTCTGATATATCTTGGCATCTTCACCCCAAACTGGAATCAAAGCCCTTACGCCATCTACTGGCGCAACGAGAGGGGAAACATCAATTCCCTTCTTCAAAAACGCTGGATTATAGGTGAAATACGACAATCTGCGTTTTTCGTCCCATGCTAAGCGACCTATTTCATCGCCCCATAGCATCACTATCAATGTTTTCACCATAGTTCATTACTTTTTTGAGTGACGGATTCTTTGTATTTTTTTCTCGTTTTTGCGCATCAGGTATGGCGATTCTGGCAATTCAGGCAACACATCGTCAAGCGCATTGATTTGCCCCACCACTTTCAGCAAAAGAATGAAAGTGGATAATGAGATATTGCCAGCAGAACCATTCTCAAATTTATGAATGGTGGTCAAGCCTATGCCCGAACGCTCCGCAACCTCCTTTTGGGTAAGGTTGCACCGCATTCGGTAATCCTTAAACCGTTCGCCCAACCTGCGCACAAGTTCTGGGGTTGTATATTCGTAAAGGTCAACCATATTCTTACATATCTATCAGTATATTACTATTTAATATCATTTTATAGCATATAATATTACAATAATGATATTTATAACTGCAAAAATAAACGATTTTTATGAAAATAACGAATGATTTTGCGCTAAATGTTTGATTTTTACCTCGTTTTTAACGGGTGGGGTGAAAATGTTGGGGGATTTTTGGGGATTTGTAGAGTTTGTTGCGTACCTTTGCAGTCATTTCGCTTGACTGGTAAATATGAAGCAGATTAAAGAGATATTGAAGATAGGGGTTCCTATTATGTTGGGGCAGGCTTGCGTGATTATCGTTGCCTTTGCCGACAACATCATGATTGGGTGGCACAATGTTGATGAATTGGCGGCTGCGTCGTTTGTGAACAATGTGCTGAATCTGATTATTTTGATGGGGTTGGGATTCTCCACTGGTTTGACTCCTATGATTGGTGCTTTCAATGGCGTGAACGATGTGAAAAGCATTGGCTCCACCATGAAGAATGGCATTTTGGTGAATGGCGCTATCGGGCTTGTAAGCCTTGTGGTGCTGTCGGTCATCTATTGTTTTCTCGACCGTTTCGGTCAAGCACCTGAACTTCTGCCTCTTATACGCCCTTATTTTATCATCATCGGCATTTCGTCGTTTTTCCAACTGGGTTTCAACGTGCTCAAGCAGTTTACCGACGGTATGCGCCAACCAGTGGTATCGATGGTGTTTTTGATTATCGGCAATGTGGTCAACATATTCGGCAACTGGGTGCTGATTTACGGCAAACTCGGTTTCCCCGAATTGGGACTGAACGGCGCAGGCCTCAGCACGCTGCTGGCACGAGCCTTGATGCTCGGCATGTTTGCGCTCTATGTGTTTAAGGGAAAGAAATTCCGCCAGCATGTGGCTGCGTTTAAGGCATCGCATTTGTCGAAAGGCAGAATGAAGCACATTTTCAGCCTCGGCTACCCTGTGGCTATACAGAACGGACTTGAAGCCTCCACTTTCTCATTCTCAGCCATTATGATTGGTTGGCTGGGCGTGGTGGAACTTGCCGCCCACCAAGTGGTGACCACCATATCGCTGCTATTCTTCTTGCTAATTCAGGGACTTTCGTTTGCCGTTTCCATTCTCGTGAGCAACTCCTACGGCAAAAAGGACTACGATGGCGTGCGAAAATACACCAAGAAGGGTTTCTTGATGATGCTGACCATATCTGCCACGCTTTCCGCATTGCTCTACATATTCCGATTCCATGCCGCCGGCATTTTCACCGATTCGACAGAGGTGGCATCGATTGCGGTGTCGCTGTTCTTCCTGCTCTTCGCCTATCAGTTTGGCGACGGTTTGCAACTATGCTATTCCTGCGTGCTCAGAGGCATACAGGACGTGAAGCCCATCATGTACTGCGCATTTATCAGTTACTATCTGGTGGCAATTCCATGCTCCTACTGCCTCGGCTTCAAAGCAGGCTTGGGCATTCATGGCATTTGGCTCGGCTTCCCGATTGGCCTTACCCTTGCCGGCATATTCTTCTACCTGCGCTACCGCTACGACATGCACCGAATGAGCAGCGGCGTGGCTATGAAATAGTCACTTCGCCGCAAATGGCGCTCTGAAGATAAGTTTTCACCGTTTCGGGTGGCAAACCGAGGCCGAACAGATACATCAACTTGGTGATAGCCGCCTCGCTGGTGATGTCGTAACCGCTCACGGCACCAGCCTTGCTCAGACAGTTGCCCGTTTCGTAAAGCGGCTTCACTCCACCATTCACACACTGAGTGACATTGAGAATGACGATACCACGCTGATTGGCATCGCTGATAAGTTGTGTGAACCATGGTTCGCTTGGGCTGTTGCCCGCACCGTAGGTTTTCAGCACAATGCCCTTGATTTTCGGAGTGCGAAGCAGATGCTCAAGCGTTTCGGGAGTCATGCCTGGGTTAAGTTCAATAAACATCACATTAGGGTCCATCGCATAGCGCACCTTCAGCGGACGCTTCGACGGCAGACGATACAGTGCCTCCTCATGGAACTGGATTCCCAATCCTATCGTTGCCAATTCAGGATAATTATTGCTTCGGAACGCGTTGAAATTGTCGGCACTCATCTTCGTGCTTCTATTTCCGCGCCACAGATAGTTCTCGAAGAGGATTGCCACCTCCTGCACCATAGCATTGCCAGCCTTATCGGTAGCGGCAGCCACTTGCAGAGCGGTGATCAGGTTTTCCTCGCCATCGGTGCGCACCTCACCGATAGGAAGTTGCGATCCAGTGATAATCACAGGCTTACTCAAATTCTCCAGCATAAAACTCAGTGCCGAAGCCGTAAACGCCATCGTGTCGGTGCCATGAAGCACCACAAATCCATCATACTTATCGTAGTTGCATTCAATGGCTTGTGCAATATCTCGCCAGTGCGTAGGATTCATGTTGCTGCTATCGATTGGCGGATTAAACTGAATGTTATCGATATCGTAGTCGAGCAACTTCACTTTAGGCACATTTTCCATCAAATGCGAGAAATCGAATGGGAGCAAAGTGCGTGTCACTGGATTCTCTATCATGCCGATAGTGCCACCAGTGTAGATGATGAGAATTTTAGGGCGATTTTTTTCCATGCACAAAAGTTTTTGAGAATTTGGCAAAATGATAAATTCTTTCGCAAAGATAAGTAAAAAACAATGATAATTCAAATGAAAATTTTCAGAAGTGTGAAAAATTATTGGCAATTTGCTGTTTTTCATTTCTTCTGTGTGGTAATGCCGTTTTTTTAGTATCTTTGTAGAACGCAGGTAATAAGGAATAATCCTGCTATTGTGTGTTTTTTTTAAAATGGATGGAATTATGACACGTTTGCTTTCTCTTATCATTCTCGTGACCATTACAGTCCAAATGGCTTTCGCGAAAATCTCTTTCTCTACGGAGTTGCTGAACAGTGCCAACCAAGGAAACGTGGAGGCTCAATATGATTTGGCGTTGTGCTATTATTATGGTTATGGCTGTAATGTGGACTATGAATCTGCTTTTAAATGGTTTGATGGTTCTGCCCAAAAAGGCTATTATCCAGCAATATATGCATTGTCGATTTGCTACGAGAAAGGACATGGGTGCATTCGTAATCAGGAACTTGCTTTTTCGTTGTGCAAATTGGCGGCGGAAAAAGGAATGAATATGGCTAAAAATAGGTTAGGCATACTTTATGAAAAAGGGATAGGATGTGAAAAGAATGTCGGCAATGCGTTTAAATGGTATAATATGGCTGCTCAAGGTGGCGATGCCGAGGCGCAGTATAATGTAGCCTTTTTCTATAAACATGGTATAGGATGTGTGGCAAATGCCGATTCTGCTTTCTTTTGGTATGAGAAATCGGCTGTACAAGGCGTAGCCGACGCGCAGTTTAATTTAGCACAGTGCTATAGAAAAGGATTTGGGTGTGTAAGTAATCCTAATTCAGCATTCTACTGGTTCGAAAAATCGGCCTCACAAGGTCTTGCCGACGCACAATTCAATTTATCGTTGTGCTATAAAGATGGCTATGGCTGTGAAAAGAGTCTTGATTCCGCTTTTATGTGGGTAAAAAAGTCGGCAGAACAAGGCTATATGTTGGCGCAGTATAATCTGGCTTTGTGCTATGTTTGGGGAGTTGGATGCCAGAAAGCCCCAGAGGAGGCTCTTGGATGGTATCTAAAGGCGGCAAACCAAGGATATGCCGACGCACAATATAATTTGGCACTATGTTATCGTAATGGTTTCGGGTGTTCAGTAGATTTGGATTCCTCTTTTTACTGGCTTAATAAAGCAGCAAGTCAAGGACACGAGGACGCTAAACAGCTATTGACTCAAATGAAGAAAATAGAATAAGCAGCTATTGCTTCGGTTAGGCACAAAACAAAGAAGCTATTTAGAGTTCAGTTTACAAAAATGACTTTTGCAAATAGAACTCTAAATGTTTCGCTACTTTAAAATATTAGGCATTATCGCATGATACGACCTGTGCCGTTGCAAGTTTGGCATTGACCTGTACCATTGCAGTAATGGCATTTGCCTGGTGCGTTTGGCATACAATTTTGACACACAGTTTTTACGCCATAAGCGTAGATGATGCCACCGCTGCAATATTGACAATAACCACTTCCGTGACAGTACCCTTTGTAATATGCCATTCCACAACGTCCTGTTCCGTTGCAATTGTGGCAACTCACAGAAGTTGGTTGATTGGAATTATTACTGTTGCCAGAACTTCTGTCGTAATAATTACCTCCTACCGAAGTGCCACTGTTTTGGGGAACAACAGCAGATTGTTGATAGCATGTGTGCATATATGTTGTAGTTCCCAATATGTTGAGTGCTGCCAATTCCTCTAAAGAATAGTTTTCACCTACAACATAATTCACATTTTCACTCACTTTGTAGATGCGGGTATTGTCTCGTGAATTTTTGCCGATGAAAGGGAATTTCGCATTCCCCATATACAGACAGTCTTCATAAATCTTGACATCGTACACTTTTGGAGTAACTGGGTAATAGTTGATTTGCCCAAATGTGACAGCCCAGCATGAGTTAACCACATATTGCGACGAATGGAGAAGTTTGCCTTGGGCGAATGAACTAATCACGCAAGCAAGGCAGATGATTTGTAGTAATAGTTTTCTATTCATGATGTAAAAGTTTTGTTAAGTGCTTTGTTTTATACTATTTGTTTGGTGAATCATCTGATAGTAGATGGCATTGAACCTGTAATCCTATGTATGCCACACCAGTGCATAGGATTTTTGTTACAGCGGTCTTTCGCAAAGATATACAAAAAATAGAGATTTCCAATAAAGAAAATCCCTATTTTTAAGTTTTCGAAATGGCAAAATGCCAATATTGTGCTCTATACTGCTATTTGGCGAAGGCCTTGGCGAAGAAGAGCATCTGATAGTCGATGGCATTGGTCCAGTATTCCCATGTGTGTCCGCCTGGGCGAATGATGAAATCGTGTGGGATTTTTGCATCGAGCAGTGCTTTGTGCAAATTGCAGTTCACCTCATAGAAGAAGTCGGAATAGCCATCGTCGATGATGATGTTCTGCCCGGCTTTGAGCGTGGGCACAAGGTTGATGACGGCGTGTTCTGCCCATGCCTGCTTATTGGTTTCGTATTTGCCGATGCGCAGGTCGATTTTCCACTTGTTGGGGAATTTGGTGATGTCAACTCCACCACTCATACTGCCGCATGAACCAAACACGTCGGGGTGACGGAATGCGTTCCAAAGCGCACCATGTCCACCCATACTCAAACCGGTGATGGCGCGCATCTTCGGAGAGCGGAAAGTGCGATAGTGCGAATCCACATATTCCACCAACTCTTTGCTAATGAAGGTTTCAAACTGGAATTTCGGGTCGATAGGCGAATCGAAATACCAGCTGTCTTGACCGTCTGGGCACACAATCACCACGCCATATTTAGTGGCGATGGCTTCCATATTTTTCTTTGTGGGCCAGTCGCAATAACTGCCCCATGCGCCGTGAAGCACATACACAGTGGGGAAACTGTCGGTGGGATTGTCGAAATGCTGATTTGGCAACACCACCACCGCCTTGATGCCACGGTTCATCTTCTGACTCATCACTTCCACGGTGTCGGTTTGCACGTTCACCACCTTCACTTGGGTGGCTACGTTCTGCTGTGCGCACGCCAAAGTCATTGCTCCAGCAAACAGCACAAATAAATACGCAAATAATTTTCTTTTCATATTGTAAAGCTTTTTAGGGGGCGTGGGGAGAAATCGGAGCACTCAGAACTATCGTCTTAACTTCTTTAACTTCTTAACTCCTTAACTTCCAAAAATCTAATTTCTAATTTCTCTCCTATCTTTTTTTGGAGAAGAAATCGGTCATCAGGGCTGCACATTCTTCGGAGAGCACACCACCTTCCACCAGTGTTTTTTTATGGAAGGGCTTTTGGCAGAATGTGTGGTAGCCGCGTTTGGGGTCGGCACAGCCATACACGATACGAGAAATCTGGCTCCATCCCAATGCGCCAGCGCACATCAGGCAAGGCTCCACGGTCACGTAAAGCGTGCAGTCGGTGAGGTATTTACCGCCGAGAAACGAAGCCGCCGATGTGATGGCTTGCATTTCGGCATGGGCGGTGACATCGGTGAGGGTTTCGGTAAGGTTGTGCCCACGGGCAATGACGCGCCCACGGCACACAATCACCGCACCGATAGGCACCTCATCGGCCTGCATGGCAGCTTCAGCCTCACGAAGCGCCATTCGCATATATTTCTCGTCGTCGGCTGTAATCATAAGCGCACTTTGGTTGGGTGATTGCCCACCAGCACCACATAGATGCCACGGTCGAGCGTGATCACCTCATCGCCATTGGTGGCACGGCGGAAGCAAAGGCGACCGTACATGTCGAACACGGTGACCATCTCGCCATGGGTATTGCCGTGGATATAGATAGAACCGTCGCGACCGTAAACCGTAGGCAAATCGCGGTCGTCGGTCACATTCTTCACTGCCGACGGTGCAATCACCACCTTGGTGGCTTCGGCATCGTTCATCATATTTGTAGGCACGATGTAGTATTCTGCGCCCTCGGCTGTGATAGGCACATAATAGAAGTCGGCAGCGGTGAGAGCAATCAGTTCGTCGCCCTTATAGATTTTGTATGCCAAGTTGTTGCCCAGGGCAAAACGCATATAGTGGTCGTTGTATTTTTCCACTTCGCCAGTCATACTGATTGATACCTCCTCGCTTGGGTAGAGTGTGAAAGTGCTTTCGTCGCCCCAAACAGCATTGGCAGCATACTTTGCCACGGCATCGTCGTCGGGCACAATCACGTCAATGCCACTGAGACCGATAAAGATAGCCCATCCACTGGCTTCGGGAGCGGTGGGAGCGGCACAGTAGATTTCGAAAAGGTTGTGGCAGTTGTTGTAGCCGTAAGCGTCGATTCTCTTGGTGGTAGATGGCAGAAGCATGGTGTGGAGCATTGGGCAAGACTGGAACGCGCCCCAACCAATGGTTTTCACGCCCTCTGGCACAGCCACATTCACCACATTAGTGCCAGCAAGCAGCATTTTCGACACATCTTTCAGATGCAGCGGCAGCGTGATGTTGGCAAGGTCGGTAGCATAGGCAAAAGCGCACTCGCCGATGGTGGTGACGGTGTTTGGCACCTGCACCTCGGTGGCTTTCGACTGGAAGAAGGCACTGTCTGCAATAGCGGTCACCTGATAATTGGCTCCATCGTAGAACACCTGCTCTGGAATGATGTAAACGCCCTTGTAGGGGTTGTTGGTAGCCTTTTCGGCTGGCACTCGTGCCACAGCCACAGTGTTGGCACCGGTGGTGGTGTAGTAGAGGCCACCACATTCAAAAGTGGCTGCTTGGGTGCAAATGGCACTCAAAGCGGCTACTGTGAAAAATAAGTTTCTGACTTTCATGTTTTTGATATATAGAATAGTAAATTATTCGCGATAATACACACGTTTCACTCGTGGCGAAACGCTGGTGAGAATTTCGTAAGGAATGGTGCCGCGTACTTCGCTCAGGGCTTCCACAGGAATGTGCTCGCCAAAAATTTCCACGATGTCGCCCACTTCGCATTGTGCGTCGGTCACGTCGACCATCACAGCGTCCATACACACGTTGCCCACGGTCGGGCAGAGTGTGCCGTTCACCCACATGTTGGTGTGGCCGTTGCCGAAGTGGCGGTCGAAGCCGTCGGCATAGCCGATGGTGACGGTGGCGATGCGCGATGGGCGGTGAAGCACACCGTGGCGACCGTAACCGATGGTGGTGCCTTCAGGCCACTCCTTGATGGAGATAACCACCGAATGGAGCGACGACACTGGCTTTAGGGCGTCTTCCGAGTGGTCGAACATCGTTTTGATGCCATACAGTCCGATGCCGATGCGCACCATGTCGAACTGCTTGTCGGGGAAGCGGACAATGCCTGTGGTGTTGAGGATATGGCGGAGAATGTAGTGACTGAATTCGGATTGAATCATTGCCGTACATTCTTCAAAATATGCGAATTGCTGCATGGTGTAGGCATCTTGCGCTGGCTCGTCAGCCACGCACAGGTGTGAGAACATGGAGGCTGGCTTGATTACGCTTTGGCTCTTGAGCAGTTTGATAAGTGCTGGAATCTGCTCCTTGGTGAAACCGAGGCGGTGCATACCGGTGTCGAGTTTGATGTGCACAGGAAATTCGTGCGCACCGTATTTCGCACCCTCTTTGATGAGTTCGCTGCATTCTTCTATGCTGTAAACCTCCGGCTCAAGGTGGTGTGTAAACATTGCCTTGTAGTTCACCACCGATGGGTTGAGCACGATAATCGGCATGGTGATACCTGCCTTGCGCAAGTCCACGCCCTCATCTTGCACTGCCACAGCCAGATAGTCGCAACCGGCATCTTGCAGCGTTTTGGCTATTTCGTAACTACCTGCGCCGTAGCCGCTTGCTTTCACCATGCCCACAGCCTTGGTTTCGGGTTTGAGGAACGAGCGGAAGAATTTGAAGTTGTGCGCCAGGGCATTGAGGTCAACCTCTTCCACGGTTTGGTGCTGCTTGGCTTCGAGCAGGTTGAGGATTTGCTCAAACTCAAATTCGGGTGCGCCTTTCACCAGTATGGTCTCGTCTTCGAAGTCGCCTGTAGATTTCTTGTCGAGAAATTCTGCCACGCTTGCGTAGAACTGCGCGTTGATGCTGGAGAAGTAGCGTCCGTAGCGGCACATGTCGGGGCCAATGCCTATCAAGTGCTTGATATGCTTGCTCTTGAGCAACTCGCTCACGCGGATATACAACTCATCGGCGCTGAATGCCTCTGGCATCAGGTCGCTCAAAATCACGGTGTTGGACTGGGCTGGGTTGCTGCGGCGAATCATGAAGTCGAGCGCAGGGGTGAGCGAATTGTAGTCGCTGGTGTAGCCGTCGGCTATCACGGTGCAGTTGTTCACGCCCTCTATCACATTGATGCGAGTGCCCACAGGGGTGAGGGTGGTCATGCGCTGCGCTATCACATCTTGCTTCACGCCCAGCACTATCATCACCACAAGGCAAGTGACCACATTCTCCAAATCACGGTCGGCAGTAAACGGAACGGTGATGGTGTGCGCCTCACCTCCGTATTTGTAGGTGATGCGGCTTTCTTTGGTGTCTTTTTCCACATTAGTCACCAGCACGGAACGTGATGCGTCGGTAGTGGACCACGCATATTCGTGCGCCACATCCACCTCAAGCAGTGGGCGAATGGTGGCGGTGACCAATGGGTCGTCGGCGCAATACACGATGCTTTCGCAACTGTTCAGTATCTTTGCCTTTTCCTGAGCCTTCTCGTCCATCGAGGCAAAGCCGTCGTTATGCTCGCTACCGATATTGGTGATTACGCCAATGGTGGGGCGAATCATGGCTTGCAGGTTGTCCATTTCGCCGGTGGTGGAAATGCCGGCTTCGATAATGGCGAGCGTGGTGTTGGTGTCGATGTCCCAGAGCGAGAGTGGCACGCCGATTTGCGAATTGTAACTGCGTGGCGAGCGCACAATCTTGTAGTCGTCGCTCAGCAGTTGGTTGAGCCATTCCTTCACAGTGGTTTTGCCACGGCTGCCGGTGATGCCAATCACAGGAATGTTGAAGCGGCGGCGATGGCTCGTTGCCAAGGTTTGGAGTGCTTCGAGCGTGTCGGGCACCACCAGGAAGTTGGCGTCGCGCATCTCACGCATCACATTGTCGATGCGGTTCACCACAAAGTTTCTCACGCCCTTCTGATAGAGAGGCGCGATATAGTTATGGCCGTCGTTGTTGGCAGTCTTAATTGCGAAGAATATGGTTTCTTCGGGGTTATTGAGCGAACGAGAGTCGGTGAGCAGTTGGCTCACAGTGGCTTCCTCGTTGCTGATACTGTGGTAGTCAACACCCAGAATGTCGGCTATCTCTACGATTGAGTACTTCATCATTCAGAAATTAAATCGTTGATTTCTTTAATATTTGCAATATACGGATATTCCTTCACCAAGTTCGTCACCACGGCTTTGGTGTCGGCGTAGAATCGCTCCACTATTTCACGGTTTGCCGTCATGGGGCGATGAGTGAGGCGCTTCATCACACGCTCGCATCGGGCGATGGCTTGCGTGGAGGCATCGTCGAAATACGCCGCCTGAAAACTCTGCCAAATGTAGCCGATAGCCACATCGCTGGGGTGTACCATGTCGGCGGCATAGAAGCGATAGTCGCGCAAGTCGTCCATCACTATCTCGTAGGCAGGGAAATAAGCGGTGAAGTCGCGATACACACGGTTCACATTGGCGACAGCCACTCGCAGCGTGGCCTTGCTCAGCGAGTTCACCTCCAGTCCGTCGGCAATGTGACGGATAGGGCTAACCGTAAACAGAATGCGCAACTGCGGATTGAACTCGTGCAGCCGCTCCACCATGGCGGAAAGCACCTCGGTGATTTCGTCAACGCTCGCCATGCGGCGCGTGAAATTGTGCTGCGGCACCTTATGGCAGTTAGCCACCACCAGGTTCGTCTCCTTCAGGCGATACACCACGGCAGTGCCCAGCGTCACCACAAGTGTGTGGCACGACTTCAGATGCTCATGCGCCTTCGCAATCTGTTCATTCATCAGCGTAAGCGTGGCTTCCTTGTCGGCAAGCGAGTAGCGAGAGTGGAAATTGTAACTGTTCCACACACCGCTGCCCTGAAACAGGTCGATACCGCGCTCAGGCACCGCGTCGATGATGCGATTCACACTCGAGGCAATGCTCATCGGATTGTAGAGCGTGCCAAAAGGATTCACATTCACATCAATCATGGCTTGGTGCAATTTACCGCCTATATTGTCGCTAAAGCACGAGCCAAGCATCATAAAGCGGTCGCTATGATGCATAATGCCCATATTGTCGGCAATGTGTATAGTGGTGCGAAAGTCCATTTTCTCGATTTTGTACAGTTATTAACCTACAAAAATACACCTTTTTCTCCAAACACACACCTTTTTCTCCAAAAATACACCTTTATTTCTCGCAAGCAAAACCCCAAAACCGTAACCGCAACCGCAAGTAAAACCACATCCCCCATTATTTTTCAAAATTTCCCAAAATTTCCCAAAATTTCCCCACCACACCCCACCACACCCCACCAAAGCCGAATAAAGGTAACCAAAGGGACGGTTTTGGTTGCCAATCTTAATTTAATTTCTCGTCTAAATTATATATTACGCAAGCCGACACTTAACAAATGTTAATAGTTTTAAAATAATGTACAAAAACTTGCAAAAAACAATATTATTAATTTATTTTTGTGATGATTACAGATATGCCATTTTGATAAACCTGTGAAATTATGAGAGAACTAATTTTTGTATTAATAGCGTTATCATTACCAACTCTTGCTCTGGCTGATGGCTATAGCTACTACCCTCAAGACTATACTTTGATCCCGCCGTCGCCAGAAGTGGGGTCTTTGCTAAAATATAATGAAATTGAAGTTGATAATTTCACTGGCATTCCCAACATCAGCTTTGAATTGTTCAGACTCAATTGTGGGCGTATCACTATACCCATCACCCTCTCGTATCATGGAGGAGGCATTCGCAATGACGATAAGGAAGGCAATGCAGGTTTGGGGTGGAATGTGCTGGCATCGGCTTGTATAAGCCGTGAAGTGCAAGGCGCCCCAGATGAAAGTACATCACATATAAAAGGATTATTTCACTTGGATAGTAATTCCCAAGAATTTCGTCAAAGGCTTATTGCTAAAAACGCGGATTACGATCCATTCGATGGCGTCGCTTTTAATAACAGTCGAAGTTGGATCTCACTGTTAGGGCACGACTATTATTATGGCAAAGCCGATATGGCTAACGACATTTTTCGAGTAACAGGTATAGGCTTAAATGGCACTTTCGCATTCGATGATAGAAAGGAAATTATCATGTCGTCGGCTTCTCCTTTTACTATCGAACCAGAAAATTTCTCACTCACGGCATTCAATGTTACCGATCAAAATGGCCTCAAGTACACATTTGCAGAACAGGAGACATCTAAGTATGAATACTTTTACGGCGCCCCCGAGTTGGATCGCCAATCCGACTCGATAAGCTACACCTCTACATGGCACTTGAGTGAATTGAAAGACCTATCAGGCAACAAGGTAACCTATACATACCATCAGTCTAATGGGTATGAGATGCAATACAGTGCGCAGGAGTATGAATGGCGCTATACAAACATCCGCCTTGACACAGGAGTTCCTATACGCTCCAGTAGTGTGAGTTCGGTTAAATATTTCCCGAAATTGCTTAAAGAAATAAAAGGTGCTGACGTTTCAATCGTTTTTGAATACAATACTCTTGCAGAAAGATACTCACATAGATACATTATCAGCAAAATCACAGTAAGAGCAGAGGGCGAGGACGGTCCAGTGAAAGTGTTCAACTTCACCTACAAGGAGCAGCCAAGCACAATGAATAATGAGCCTTGGTATCAGCTAGACCAAGTAACCGAAAACGGCCAACTGCTTTACTCTTTCAATTATGTAGAAGATGACACTTATGAAAATAGATTTCAGGCATTGGACTTTGGCGGCTATTTCAATGCCTCTGATGAAGGACTTATCCCAACTGTGGGCATTGGACTTGGGAGAGGAGCAAATAGAAGTGTTAACCCAGAAGTATCGAAGATTGGTTCACTTTCGGAGATTTATTATCCCACAGGTGGGCATACAGCCATAGAGTGGGAGAGCAACGACTTTGGTTATGTGGATACTGCTCCACTCTCTCAAACCATCAATACGACAAAGCAAAAAAAAGTGAAGTGCGACACACTTCGCATGTGCATGGATTCGCAATACAGGAGATTGAAAATCTACAACTATCGCGTGGGTTCATCCAGTAATGTGTATCTCGATGCCTCGCAATACTACGCCTTCAATCCGGCCATTCTTTTCGGCTCTGATTATGAAAATGAACACCCAGCTGAATATTGTGGCGACACTTACCAATTCCCTCATGTCACCATCACCAATAATGCTAATTCTAATGACAAGAAAATAGTATTTCTCGACAAAAAAACGATTGAGCAGGACTATAAGGGGCAGCCAATTCCCCTTCTGCTATCTGAGGGCATCTACACTGTGGAGCTGAAATACCCCACCTCCATAAGAGGCATGCAGGAGAATATTGAAGAGAGCATTGAAAAATATATGGCCAGCGCATACTCGGATGCCGGATTTTTATTTTTACGAAAAGAAACCACCGACCCTTCTTCGCCACAAAGCCATTTTCAAGGTAAAGACTATTGGTGCGGGCTGAGGGTGAAGCGCATTGAGAGCTATTCCGACAATGATGAACTTCCGCTGGTGAAAAATTACTACTATGCCTATGGCATGGACCCAACCATGTCGAATGGAGTGGTACAAAGATTACCTCATTATTTGCATACGAGCTTTATGGTTATACCTGGGGGCGGAATAAATGGTTATGACTACACGAGCTTGCAATGGGTGGGGGAACAGGGCTTTCCTCGCACCCCATTCGGAGCGATGAATCAAGTGCAATATCCGATAGTTACTACCAAACTTTCCAAAGGAATTGGCCAATACGGCGAACCAATCCCATACTCTTTAATTGAGAAATATTACTATTCGTCGAGCGCCAATGCTGGATCTTTGTATTACGATTATAATTATTCCGACTTTTTAGGCTGTCAGCCCGTAGGAGGCAGGATGTACACCTCAAGAGCACACTGGAGAGGGAATTTATTTCGAAAGTCGATAGGCCAGACCAACGTGGTTGAAACCCAATATACGTATAATATCTATGAACCGAGTGATTTAAGCGTGCTTACAACAGAACCATTTACAGTGTGTGATTTCACCAAATATGTCAGTGGCAACGGAGGTTATGGCGGCTTCGACTATGGCATCGGAAAATACAGCATCATCCCTTATACTAAAACAATCGCCAGCGAAGTGACTACCGACCATGGGTTTGAATACGAAAAGCATTATGACTATTTCTATACTGGTTATACGCCAAAAATTGATTATGGGCTTGTGAAAAGTGTGTCTACTGTCAACTCAGAACAGCAGCAAGAACTTACCCAATTCACCTATATGCATAATGGCAAGAACTACACTCCTTTGGTCGAAACGCAAGTAACAACCATAGATGGCATAGTGACGGATGCTCAACGCAATGAATACGATGCACAAACGCATTTGCTAAAGGCGAAATACTCACTATCTTCCACAGACGTTTCTGCAAATAGCTTGCTGTCGAGTAGCCAATCCACTACTGATTTTCAAAAAGAAATGATTTCGAAGCTTGAGTACACTTACAAGTACAACGAGAAAGGAAACATCGTAGAAATCGCATATCGCGGCGAGCCTCTTGTTTCATATTTATGGGGCTATTATGGGCAATATCCAATTATAGAGGCTAAAGGTGTGGATTATCTCAAATTGCTAACAGCTGCCACTCAACAAGGTTTCGATCAGGAAAAGGTGCTGAAAGGGAAAGTGTGTACCGATACACAAGTCCGTCAGCTTTCTGAGCTGATACGTAGATCTCTGCCTACTGGCACAGAAATCTCGTCGATTGCCTATCGTCCGTTGGTCGGTATTATGGAGAGTACTGATGCCCGAGGCGTAATCACAACTTTCGACTACGATGCCTTGGGCAGACTGAAGAGCGTGGCGGATATGAATAAAAGCATCATATCACGATTCGATTATCATCAAAAATCAGACAAAACTATCATTGAGGAGGATTAGTTATGAGAACAAAATCAACAACTATAATGGCTGTTTTGCTGCCACTTTTGGCTTCAGCCTTAAGCATGAATCACTCGCCACGAATCGGTGATGCCATGCAGCGAACAGAGCTATCTAATGTGGCGATATCCGATTCAGGAAAAGGCATTGATGTTAACCTCACAAAATGTCGATTTGAGAGCGATGTGACGGTTTCCTATATCTCTCCAGCAAGAAAAGATACAGCCTGTTCGTTAATGCAAGTGGTCAATAATAATACCGTCCGCCTGCTTCAGGATTCAGTGGGAAACATTTGGATGCTCTCCGAGGCCAAGCCTGATATGTGGGTCAATTATGTGAGTCCTTATCCAGAGTGGACGTCGTCGATGCTAACTGCCGTTTATTCTGCATCTGGTCGGCAGGGCTCTCTTGTTCCTTTGAAGAAATCGGGCACTATAGAATGTGTTGAATTAGGCAATGCCACCATTATATCTCCTGATGCCGATACACTTGTCTGTGAGCAAGTGGTGGAGGCCATCACACATGGGCTTGTAGATATTCAAATTGGCGACAGTTCACTTCTACGTATGCACAAAGGTGTCAAGCGCCAGTATTACCTTCCCGGATACAGATACCCTGTTCTGGAAATGCAGTTGAATGCAGTGTTTGATGATATGGGTGTTACCGATAGCGACACTATTTGGACCTTCTTTTCGCCTTCAGAACAAGTGCGTCAGTTACCGCAAGACCCAGAAAATGAGTCGCTACGAAAAAGCAAACATAACAACAAGCCTCTCGTCATAGATTTTAGCAATAAGCATCGGGGCAGCACTGGTAATGTATTTTCTGGCGAGCCAATTATTTCTTGGAACGGAGATACACAAGTGGTAAACATCGTGCACAATGGTTCGAATTCAATGCAGATTACATTGGCCGACATTTGGGGAAGAGTGCTGTGGCATCGGTATATTCCGAAAGGGAGTGATTCAAATGTGAATATTGATATGAATAATTATCCTGGTGCTACATATTTTTTAGTAGTGAATGATGGAGATTACAGTAAAACTTTTAAATTTGCAAAACAATGAGAGTGAATATTCGCATATTGCTGATGGTGCTCGCCGTGGCTTCGGTCCATGCTGAAGCGCAGACATTGCTGCGTGAGCAGAATCATGTGACGTGCACCCTCATGGGCGATGCCCAAGGCTCGCCAGAAAAAGCTATGGTGACTCGCACTTTCTACGACGGCATTGGCCGAGAGCGCCAGAATATAGCCATAGGCCAAGGCGGCAATGGCTGCGACATCGTGAGCCGCAACACGTATGATGGCTTCGGTTGTGTCGACCGTAAGTGGCTTGCCGTGCCAACGCCATCGCAAAGCGGTGCCTATATCCACGAAAGTGTGCTGCAGAATGCCTATAACTCCTTTTATGGTGACGACGAAGTACATTACACTCAGCTCGGCTACAATGATTATGGCACTCTTGAACTCAATTTTGAGCAAGGGCCTGGCCTTGGTTGGAGAGGACATCCCACGCGATACAATATCCGCACCTGCGACACTACTGGCATATATAGTTGCCGTGTTATCATGGCTGAGCCGAATGGAGAAGTGGTGATGAAGAGCATGTATCCTATTGGCGCATTGCAGGTGAATGAAACCAAAGATGCCGACGGCCGCCGCATCATCACATTTACCAATCGGAACGGCCGCACCGTGCTTCAGCGCATCGTCTCGGCTGACGAGCGTCATAATGCCGACACAAGGTGGGTGTATGATTCGCGAGGCGATCTCATTTGCACCATCTCTCCACAAGGAATGGCAGAATTGGAGGGAGTGTCGGGAATAGTTTCGAGCGATGTGCTTGCGAAGTTTGCCAACTGCTACCGTTACGACCTCTGGCATCGCGTCGTCGAGAGATCTATTGCTGGATGCGAAAAGGTGGAATATGTTTACAATAAAATGGGCCAGCCCATTCTATCCCGCGATGGCGAGCAGCGCAAAAATGGCACATGGCGAGCTGTGAAATACGACGGCAAGCACCGCCCTATTTTGGAAGGAATACTGCAAAGCACGCTTTCTCGCGAGGCGCTACAAATGCAATTCGGCGACATGCTCTTCACCGAATATTTTACTGGTAATCAAAACAATATCGAGTGGGAGTTGTTGTATAGCAACACTCTTGTAGGAGGCTTCACTCCTTACCGAGCATGGTATTACGACGACTACGCCTTCTGTGACAATACACATATTCCTGCCCAGTCGGGCTATGAGATCGGTGACGGCACTTCCGCCCTCGGCCGGTGCACGGGCACGGCGGAAATCGTGGATGGCACGGTGTGGCTCACCGCCACCCACTATGACTATCAGGGGCTCACCAAAAGCCAGTGCATGGTAGACATCTTCGGACAGCAGGGGCGTGTCGCCGACTACTATCGCCACGATTTCCGCGGAAATGTAGTGGCTCACCTTCAGGTGGTGGACGAACTGGAGGAAAAGCGCGTGACCGAAACCCACCGGGCGGAATGGCGCTACACGCTCGACCATGCCGACCGCGTCAGCCACACGGTGCTCAGCGTCGACGGCGGCACATTCACCCCTATTCAGACCACGGAATTCGATGGGCTGGGCCGTGTCAAAAAAATGGCGATAGGCCCGGCGGCGGTGCGCTACGGCTACAATGTGCGTTCCAATATCACCGGAATCAACAGCGACGTGTTCTCGCAGACGCTCTATTATGGCAGCAACCCCGAGGTGACCGACTACGCCACCTACACCGGGCAGGTGGTGGCATCCACCACGCAATATCCCACCGCTCAGGACAAAGCGCACTCCACCTATTACCGCTACAACTGGCTCGGACACCTCAGCAGCGCGCAAGCCTACTCCTTGCGCCAGTCGGAGACCTTCGAGACCGACCTCAACGCCAACGTGATAGGCTTGAAGCGGGAATACAAGGGCGAAACCATACAGGACGCCTCCCTGAACATGAACGGCAATCAGGCGGCGGTTGTCTACGACATGTCGCTGCCCTATTACCAGGGGGAAGTGCCACAGTTTCAGATGGGTATCTATAACCGCCACTATGATGCCGACGGAAGGCTCATATCCGACGACACCCGAAACATTGCCCGCATCACCTATTATCCCTACCAGAATTTGCCTAAACTTGTTAGGTTCGCCGATGGTAGCAGTGTGGTGAATTCCTACAGTCCGAGTGGCACGCTGATACAGCGCAATTTCATCACACGCTATGTAAAAACCGTCACACGTGTGGACCGCCGCACCGGCGACACCACGGTGGTGGAGCGCGCCACCTCGCTCACCGAGCGCAGGCTCTATCGCGGAGCCTTCGAACGGCAAGGCAGCAAGTGGATTCTGCACACAGGGGTGGGACACTATGACCTCACGGAAGGCAAGCACTATTATTACATCAAGGATAATTTGGGGTCCACTGTGGCAGTGGTGGATCAGAGCGGTGTTGCGCACCAGCTCACCGCCTATTACCCCAGCGGTGTGCCTTACGACCTTACGGCATCTGAGGCACGCACCACCGACCGCCTGCACATAGGTAACCGCTGGATCGACCACCAAGGCATGAACACCTACGACAACACAGCCCGAATGCACTACCCTGTGCTCCCCAGCTTCGACACCCCCGACCCACTGGCCGAGCAATACCCCCACCTCAGCCCCTACGCCCACTGCGCCGCCAACCCACTGATGTATGTAGACCCAAGCGGAAAGAAAATAGAATATGATAAAAATATGTTGCCAGAGCACAGAAATGCATTGGAGAATATGTTTGCTAATTGTACAGAATTAAGTTCTACATTCAAATATATCTATGATGAATTATTTAATTCAGCAACCACATACACTATTTCAATAGCATCCGAAGGTCTGTTAGGCGATGTGAACGGTTATTACAATCCTGCGGACAGGAGTATCACTTACGATTTAAACAAAATATGGTACAATACAGTAGCTTTTATTGAGGAAATTGTGCATTCTTTTCAAGATGAGAAAGGAATTTTGAAGGATAAGCGATATAATTCAGAATTTGAAGCAAAACTTATAGCTACTCAAGTTATATCTGAGTCAGGATACCCTAAACCGACTTATGAAAATATGATGCCAAGCAACTGGGGCAAACTTTTACAATACATCAACGAATCGGGTATGAGCTCTTCGCCGCCATATGAAAAATTAGATAATCATTTTTATCAAAAAGCAGGTGCTGATTTTGTTGTATTATATAGGAATTTTAATTCAAATCATCATATATTAGTGAGAGATATGTCTCCTTTGTTTAAACAAATTTTTAAAATTAAATGAGAAAAGTTTTATGAGTAAAGTTGTAAATATATTGATCTGGATATCAGTGTGCTGTATGTCTTTTTTTGATTTCTACATTAATGCACAATCTAATCCATTAGATACAACATCTATCCAATATAGACTTGTGTATACTAATAATTTTTTATCAAATGATGTGATGACAGCACGTTTCATACAAACTTTCAGGAAACTGTATGGAGACTCTTTATATTTTAAAAGTTTATCAAAAATACATCATCGTATGTATATAAGTTTATATTTTAGTGAACAAGGAAAACTCAAAGGATGTGAAACACATAGTTACCCCACAGAGTCAGATAGCATTTTCCAATTCGTTGACAAGAACAAATGGAAGATATTTGATGAAATGCTGAAGACATACGGGTATGAAATTTTTGTTATGGCATGTGTTTTCCAGAGCGGGCCAAAATCCATTGCAACAACAATAGGATTTCCCTATTATCTTTCCTACAATTTCAAGAAAAAGTATTTAGAAAATTTGAGGTTATATATAGATATTTTTTGTCGGCGGTATGAAAATCCGCCTAAGGAAGAAATGGAGAAGTTCATGATAAAAGATTTATCTAATATGGATGAATGGTATCATTCTATATTTTAACCATGGAGAAAAAGGGGCAATACAAACCAAAGGAGTCCAAGCTATTATGTCGATGAAGTATTTCGTAACACCTAAAACTAAATAATTAAGATAATGAAGAAGATAGCGTATATAATGTGTTTTCTATGCATATGCATGTGTTCCAACGCGAAACAGCAAAACACAATAAATAAAATGATAAATGATAGCATGCATTCTTTCCTAAATTGGTACTTCTCTATTGCTGACAACATCAATTACGGAGAGGATAGACCAATTTTATATGTTTGTACTGACTATCTTCCTTATGACTTTGGTTTTTCTGAATTTTTTTCTCAAAAATCTGATTTTTTTTCTCAAAAATCTGTAAGATTTATGAGCTCATACGATATAGGGAAACTGAAAGAACTAAAAAAAGAGAAAGGGTGCGACATTCTCTTGACTACCATAGAATTAAAACAAAATTATTTAACAATAAAAATAAAACACTGGAATCTGAAACGTCGCAAAAAACAACTGTATATGGGGTTTTCATGCGTGGGCATATACACTTATGAGTATTCTTGCGACGATCAGGAATGGAAGTTGATAGACACGAAATATAGAGGCATTTAATTATTTCATCAAGGACAACCTCGAATCTACTGTGGCTGTTGTGGACCAAGATGGAGAATGTCTTTAGGGCAGAGTTAAATGCCCAGGGTTACAACTTTGGACAAAGGATGAACTATAGATCTGCCAGACTGAATGACGGATTTGAATATATACCATTTGGGCTGTATTCTTTTAGTTCATTGTACCACTCACAAAAGCCATCCTTTACAAGCAAATATGTAAAGTTTTTAAATCCAAAAATGAGGAGAAAATGAAGTGTGTTATTATATTGGCAACGTTCTTTGCTCTGCATATCCATGCAAGCAATGAATTGATAGATTACAAAAGCCAGCGTATAGTTAATCTTTACAATATGGCAATTGATTATGTGATTGCAGATTTAGAGATTAGCGAGAGAGATATGTATATTGACAAAGAATTAGGAGGCTTATGCTATCCTCGCTTTCCAAGGTTTTCTAACGATTCAATCGTGAATGTTCTTTGGGAAGATGAATATGAGTATATTGGATGTGGTGTAAAAAACATACACTTTAAATTCAAGCGAGGGTCAAACAATAGAAAAAATACCAAATACATTCTGGTATTTTCACAGATTCGACATGGCTTATTTGATGTTGAAATCACAAGAATCGGGGGGTACACAAATGTAGAGCCGATATATTACCCTATTGCCCCAGTTCAAGGAGAATGGCACCTTGCAAGTTATCTTTTTGAGTGCGCTTCTTCTTTCGACAGTTTCTTGAATGTATATAAATTTTTCAATTACCATCCCAAAGACTTTACTGAAGATGTCAACACCAAAGACAATTTCTCAATTACCATCCCAAAGACTTTACTGAAGATGTCAACACCAAAGACAATTCCTCACAAAAAATAATAACTCGAGGTACATTCGTTCCCGATCTGTAGGCTTGGATTTCTCTACTCATCACAAGGATAGGCCAAATTATAATGTGCCTGTTACCAAAATCTCTGGTATGATAAATCATTTTTTTAATATTACAAAGTAATGAAAGGCATAAGAATATTATCATTTATTTGTGTAATGCTATTAGGACTGCGGATTCAATCTTTTGCAAATAGTCAAAACGAGAATGATTCCGTGTTAATAGCTAAAAAGAATTTCAATATTGTCTATACAAACGACATTGATCTTTGTTCAGATTTGGTGAATGTGAATTTTGTTAAAGCATTTCAGCACCTATATGGTGATACGCTTTTGTTTGATTTAATAAGACAACGTAAAATTTTAGCTGTTTATGTTCTGTTAGATAGTACTGGGAGGGTAAAACAGTATAGTTTTCAATCAGGAGGCAGACGTCAAAGCAATGAATTAGACTCGATATTCTACAATAGTAAATGGACAATTCTTCATAAAGCGATTGAATTGTTAGGAAATACACTTTTTGTGACGAGAGTAATGCTACAAGATGCCAGTTATGGTGATTATGTTTCATTTTATTTCTTAGGAGGAAGCCCTTATTTTATTCCTGGTTTGGATTGTACCAAACCTAAAGAATATCTAAATAAATGGTTTAGGAAAACGGAGGAAATGTGTACAAAATCCCTTGAGAGGATAATAATTAAAAATATAAATAATCCTGATGAATGGATGGATGCCCATGTTAAATCTTGCGTTCAATGACTATAATATGAGTGGGGAAAATAAATTATTGCTAATAGTGGCGAAGACGGTATTTGGCGAAGACGGCTGTCCACTTACCTCCATGCAGACCTTCTGCTTCGACACCATAGGACGAATGATAGACCTGGCGGCGGTGCGCTACGGTTACAATGTGCGCTCCAATCTCACCGGAATCAACAGCGACGTGTTCTCGCAGACGCTCTATTATAAACCAAAGGTAAACCAAAGGGACGGTTCTTTTGGTTACCACTTGCTAAATATATAAAGCACCCCATCCTTCCACAAACCAAAAGAACCGTCCCTTTGATTTTTTATTCGTTATAATCCACTAAATTACAAGACACGATGAAACGCATATTAAACATTATTATATTGTCTTTGATGTTGCTTCAAGTGAGTGCAGGCAACAGCCCTATCAACTATCGTAAGAACAAGGACATGGCTAATCTTTATAACAAGGCTATTGATTATGTGATAGCACAGTTAGATGTCAAGGAGAGCGAAGTTTACATTTTAAATGGTCTAAACTTCATGAGTTGGCACCCCAACAATACTTCCACATTTCAAAATGACTCGATAATAAAAATCATCACTTATGTTATAGTACCGCAAGAATTAAGAGAGGCTTGCGATAATGGGGGGGATGAAGTGATCATACCCTATAAATTCAAACGCGGAGCAAAAAAAAGAGAGGTTGAAAAGAAAAAATCGACAGTGAAATACTTTCTGTCTTTTTCTAAAATCAGTAGTGGTCTGTTTGATGTTGCAATCCACCGCAATGGTGGAAAACCAACAAAGGATCCCACTTCTTGGATGATTGTTGAAAGTCCTAATTTTTGGTATTTGGGAGGGTATATTTTTGAATGTAATTCTTCATTGAGTGATTTTGTCAATGTTTATAGCGATTTCAGATACGATCCCAAAGATTTCGTGGATGATGATACCAATGAAAAATAGCCCATGCAAACCAAAGGGACGGTTCTTTTGGTTACCACTTGCTAAATATATAAAGCACCCCATCCTTCTACAGACCAAAAACCGTCCCTTTGATTTTATTTTTTGTTATTTCTGAATATAAATATTATGTCAATATCTTTAAGTAAGAAACGAACCTTTTTACAAAGCCCTGTGGTAATAGCTTTGATTCTATGTTTCACATTCGGCTACTTCATAAATTTACTTTTAATTGAGTGGGGAGGCTGGGATTTACACAGAAATCAAAGAAAATTTTCTGTGCATTATTCTATTGACTCCAAAAATCCAAGAGCAATTTTTAATCAAATCCTAATCAAAAACTATAATGAGAATCAATCTTTAATACAGAAATATTATCATACCGACACGGTGGTGTCACCATTTATTCTGCAAGATAAAATGTATGATAATAAATATAAATCACAATATTATAATTCAAGATATGATGAAATGATTGATGTGACTTTGGTTTTAATTGATGGCTCTAATGCTGATATATGTATCGAATACTATCCAAAACATTTTCCTTGTAGTGGTATGGAAAAGTATAATTGTGCACGAGACTTTGTGAATGAAGCCTTGAATAAAAACCACATACAATTTGGAGACATCAACATTATTCCTATTCTCGGTCTATACGGGCAATTTTGGTATATTGATTATTGGTATTTGTTTTGGGGCGTATTTGTTTTTCTCCTTATAATAATTGTATTATGGGTGAAATATATAGTCATAAGCAAGCGAAGAACCTAAGGAATTTAATGGAGGGAATTATTTGGGATTTGTTTGGAGCGTTGGGATTAAATTGGTAAATTTGCAGCGAATAAAAAACACGAAAAAATATGTTGAAAAAAAGCCTTTTATCTAAAGAATGTCGAGAAATCAGTCTCGCTGGCGTGCACCATGTGGTTATGCGCGGTTTCAATTATGAAAGAGTATTTAACGACGAACAGGACCGCCGTAAGTTTTTGGAAATCCTCCACCAAATCACTCACCCAATGGACGAAAATGGCACTCCGCTGCCGCCATATTGCACCATCTACGCCTACTGCCTGATGACGAACCACATCCACATACTCTTAGCCGAGGGCACTGAACAGATGTATGACACGGTGGAGCGCATAAGTGAAGCATACATCAACTATTACAACAATCGCTACGAGCGTCAGAACCCACTATTTACCGAACGTTTACACAGCAGAATTGTGGACAACGTAGGCTACTTTCTCATTGCGCTGAGATACATACACCAGAACCCCGTTAAGGCAGGAATAGTTAAAAGCCCTTTTCAATTCCAGTGGAGTAGTTTCCGCGAGTACGACGGCTCGATAGATACCGATTGCATTTGCAGCCACACGCTGCCATTTGCACACATGGGCAAGAAGGAAGTGTGCGAACTGGTGGTGAGCGTGAGCAAAAAGCGAAAACATAAAAAACGCACACAGAGAACTCGCAGCAATTTGTAATAAATCAAACAATAAAACAAAACACAAACCAAAAGAACCGTCCCTTTGGTGCGTAAATAGTGCGAATTGTGGGGGATTGGTTTGGAATGTTGGGATTTAATTGATAAATTTGCTTGGGGTAGCCGATTGTGTGATAGGGCTACCGCGGTAATGGTTAATTAACTTGTAAAAACGAACATACATTGATGAGAAAAACGGTATTTATCACAGGAGCCACAAGCGGCATCGGCGAGGCTTGCGCTCGCAAGTTTGCACAAGGTGGCTACAATCTGATTATCACGGCACGCCGTGCAGAGAAGTTGGCAGAAATCAAGGCACAACTTGAGGCAGAGGGCGCGAAGGTGAAAACGCTTACATTCGACGTTCGCGACGCTCAAGCGGCACAGGCTGCGGTGGAGTCGCTCGATGAGGAATGGCAGAAAATCGACGTGCTGATCAACAACGCCGGACTCGCACTTGGTCTTGACAAAGAATACGAGGGCGACCCTGAGGACTGGAACACAATGATCGACACCAACATCAAGGGACTCCTGACCATGACGCGCCTGATAGTGCCTGGCATGGTGAAGCGAAACGAGGGGCATGTGATAAATGTGGGCAGCGTGGCTGGCGATGCCGCCTATGCCAAGGGCAATGTGTATTGCGGCACAAAAGCGGCTGTGAAGGCGATTACCGACGGCTTGCGCATCGACGTGGCTGAAACGGCTGTGCGTGTCACCAACCTGAAACCCGGACTGGTGGAAACCAACTTCAGCAACGTGCGTTTCCACGGCGATAACGAGCGTGCCGAAAACGTGTATAAAGGCATCACTCCACTCACAGGTGCCGACATCGCCGACGTGGCATTCTACGCCGCCTCAGCCCCCAAACACGTGCAAATAGCCGAAGTGCTCATCCTCGCCACCCACCAAGCCAACGGCTCCACCATCCACCGACAATAAGAAATTAGAAGTTAGAAGTTAGAAGTTAGAAAAAACACCATCAAAGGGTCGGCTTTGATGGTGTTTTTTTTGTTATATAAGATGATGAGGGAGGTTAGTGGAGGAGCTCGCCGAGGCTGGTGGTGAGGTTGAGCATGAAGGTGGTGGCACCTGTATGGGGCTGGGCGAATGCCACGCCGAAGCCGAACGATTTCACTTTCATGCCGGCTCCCAACGATAGGCCGGAGAGGAAATTGCGCTGATATGTGCTCATATCGGTGCGCACTTTGTGGTTGTAACCAAGGCCGATATACATATTGTCGCTGGGCAGAAATTCCAGACCGAGCACAAGGTGACGCATGAAGTTGGAGCCGAAGCTCTCTTTCTTCACCAGATCGCTGTTGGTGTTGTTCTTATCCTCTGGTTCGTAGTAAGGCAGGCTCCATTTGCGCAGGTTGTAGGCGGTGATGGAGAGGCGGAATGGCGATGTGCCAAACCTCTGCGAATAGCCCAGCTGAATATCCCATGGTAAGCGGTCTTTAGCATCGGTGGTGCCGTTGAACTTCTTCACTTGGCCACCAAGGTTTTTTGCCACCACAGAGAGCGAGAGCTCGTTGTCGGGGTTGTAGATGTTCACACCAAGGTCGGCGGCGATGGCTCCAGCCGAGAAATCGCCATATTTTGAATACAGATATTTCAAAGTGATACCGCCACGAATGTTGGTGGCGATGTCGTGTGAATAAGTCACGTTGAAATTAATGTCGCTGGCGTTGAATTTGCCCAAAACTGTACCTTGGTTGTCAGTTTCGGTCATGCTGCCGTAGCCATAGTACTGAAGCCCCACAGCAAATGCGCTATGTTCGGTAAGTCCCTGGCCATATCTCACGCCAGTGAAATTGGTGGAGCCGATGTATTTCATATAGTTCACGCCCACTTGGTGGTCGAATTCCGGTCCCAAAAGCGCAGGGTTCTGCTCCACAAGGTTGATGTCGTCGTCGATGATGGTGAGGTTGTGTCCACCAAGCCCATACACATGCGACGACGGGCTCACGTTGAGAAATTCGTAAGCCGTGGTGCCGTCTTGCGCCCACGCCGTAAAGCTCACAGCCCATGCGGCAAGCAGGCAGATATAGCGATGAATGGATAATTTCATACTTTAATATTAACGCGTTATAAATTTATTAACGCACACACACCTTGAAATCGTATATCCTTTTAATTTTTTTTTACAACATTCGGTTAATTTTGCCCAATCTGTAAAAATAAATGAAACAATATTAATCATTTTCAAATTTGACCTTTCGAGTATTGAAATTTGCGAAAACGAAATTATATTTGCAATGTTTTTAACAGGAAAAGCACTGCTTTACTTCTCGTTTAAAACACTATTTATTTGTAAATCACAATGATGCGACAATACAAACATATTTTACCACTCTTCGTGTTATCGGTACTCATTCTTTCCGCTATCGAGGCCACAGCGCAAACGCGCCCTCGTGCCAGCCGAATTGGTGTAGTGAATCCTATGTCGCCCGACCACACCTCATATCTCGAATTTTACGAATTTGAGCAAGTTGATGTGCAACCATCATTCCCTGGTGGCGAACGTGGTCTTGTGAATTTCGTAAACAACACTCGCGAATATCCCTACCACGAATACGTGGCACGCCAGCAAGGCCGCGTGCTTTGCAGCTTCATCATCCTCACCGACGGACAAGTGTCGCACGTGAAAGTGCTCCGCAGCTCCGGTCACGAGGCTCTCGACAACGAAGCCGTGCGTGTAATCAAAAAAATGCCCCGATGGGAAGCCGGAAAAATGTGGAACACAAAAGTGAACGTGCGCTGCATCCTCCCCATCGCATTCCGACTATAGCAAACTATATACAAGAGACAAGATATATTTAACCCCCAAATGAAAGTTAAATAGGAATTGTGCCACGATGTGAATCGCAGCACAATTTTTTTTTATCCCCACACCTAACAAAATGTTTATTTGAGGAATTTTTATGGTTCAGTGGATAAATACCGGTGGCACAGAAACAAAAACATAAAAAACACTCGCCTTCGGCGAAAAACCAAACCCGGTAGGGACGTGATACTTCACGTCCGCCCATAATCGCAATATCACATTGGATATCAATCATTTGACGCGGACGCGATAATGGTGAAGTAAAGAGATTTTTCAGCACAATATGGAAATATGCCTTTGGGGTGTTTTTCGGGCGCAACGAGCAAGGTGGCAATGCTTTGCTACAACGCATCGGAAACATGCCGAAGGCATGTCCCTACGTTATGGCGTTATCTTTTTGGTGACTCGTTATTCGGGGTCGTCGAGGCGGAAGATGGTGAAGTTTACTTTGCCGTAGATGCGGTGCTGATAGAAGTGGGGCAAGTGGCTGAAGTCGTAAGCCTTGCTGTGCTCAATCACGAAGATGGTGTCGGGTTTGAGCATTTGGGAGTTGAGCACCAGTTCGGGAATGGTGGCGAAGTCGGGCAAATCGTATGGTGGGTCGGCAAAGATAATGTCGAACTTCGTGCCGCACGTTTCCACAAATTTCAACGCATCGCCCTTCACCTGAATGAGGTTGGGGTCGTGGAGCTGCTCTTTCACCTTGCGAATGAAATTGTACTGCGTAGCCGCCTTCTCCACGCTGGTCACTTGGGCGCAACCGCGTGAAAGCAGTTCGAAACTGATGGCACCAGTGCCCGAAAAAAGGTCGAGAGCAGTGAGTCCTTCAAAGTCCACCCAGTTGCCAAGCACATTGAAAATGTTTTCGCGCGCCATGTCGGTAGTGGGGCGAGCGGTGATGTTGGTAGGCACTTGAAAACGGCGACGGCCGTATTTTCCGCTGATTATTCGCATAGGGCTAAAAGAATGAGTTCGAGTGGCGCCTTCACAGCGTCTTGCCCAATGCGCAGGGCTGCCGCAGGGAAAATGGAAGGCATCACATAGTTAATGTATTTTCGGAGAGTGGGGATAGCGGCATCGCGAAGCGGCTTGCCCCCAGTCACAAAAAGTTCGTTTTTATTGGCATCAAGTCCAAAACTCTGCCATGCGTTGAGCGCATAGTAGATGGCGTTGGCCGCATCGGTGCATGGGAAGGAGTTTGCCATCACCAAGGCACGGTCGCGCACGATGAGCAGGTCGATGCGCTCGGGGTGCAGGTTGAGGTGCATACACGCCCCTGTGCGGTGCTCGTCCTGGTGCTTGAAGTGTTCCATCAGTGGATAGAGGTGGTGCACCACAGGCGGCATATTGAAGGTGCGCTGCAAGAATCCGAGCAGTCCCTTCGGCATTTCGTAGGCAATATGCACACCGCAGCGTGGAAGCGCACAGAGGGCGAAATCGCCTTCCATATCGGGAAACATCGCCTCGAAGGCATCTTGCGCGTCGAGTTCGTCGGCGAACGCCTCCGGTAAAATCATGAAGTGCTGGCTTTCGACCATGATGCGCACTTTCTTGTAATCGTTGAGCAGCACGGGATTGTCGTAGATGGCATTTTCCGCAGCCTTCAGATAGCTGCCACAGCTGAGGTCGAGAGGCAATGTGCCCGTAATCAGCGAGTTTTCCTCGTCGATGTCGTGAAGCGTGTATTGCACTTCGCTGGAGCCAAACGCCAGTTGAAGCGTCCAGTATTCAGGGTGCTGTATGTCGATATTTGCTGTGGTGCTGGATAGATTACTCATAATTTCATAAACAGTGCTTTTGCAAAATTAGCAAAATTCTCACTTATGTCAAAATCGGATTTTCGCACTTCTGCGTCAAAATTCTCATATCCAGCGCAATTATCGCCAAGCGAAAATGCAAAGCGGCACGGCGCACCGCCACAGAGCGTGGAGTAAAAAAAAGGTGGATATGCTTGGTAGTGTAGTGGGTTTGCTGTAATTTTGCATAGGATTTATCCGATATACAATCTATATATGATAGAACGACACGTGATTATCGACAATGTGGACCCCGTGGTTTTCTATGGGGTAAACAATTGCAACATACAACTTATCCGCAACCTCTTCCCAAAGTTGCGCATGGCAGCTCGTGGCAATGTGATTAAAGTGATTGGCGACGAGGAGGAAACGGCGCTCTTCGAGCAGAAAGTGAAAGAACTTGCCGACTTCTGCAACCACTACAATCAACTCAACGAGGAAGTGATCATCGACACCATCAAGGGCACTCCACCCAAGGAACTGAAGATGGACGATGCCATCATCTTCGGCGTGAACGGCAAGCCTATCAAGGCACGCACGCCCAATCAGCAGCTACTGGTGAAAACCTTCACCGAAAACGACCTCACCTTCGCACTCGGTCCTGCCGGCACCGGTAAAACCTACCTGGCGGTGGCTATGGCTGTGCGTGCGCTGAAAAATCGCGAGGTGCGCAAAATCATCCTTTCACGCCCAGCCGTGGAAGCCGGCGAGAAACTCGGTTTCCTGCCTGGCGACATGAAGGACAAAATCGACCCCTATCTCCAGCCGCTTTACGATGCCCTCGAAGACATGATTCCGAACGCCAAGTTGAAGGAATATATGGAAACGAAGGTGATTCAAATCGCCCCCTTGGCATTTATGCGTGGCCGCACGCTCAACGACGCCATCGTGGTGCTCGACGAGGCGCAAAACACCACCACGCACCAAATCAAGATGTTTCTCACACGCCTCGGCATGGGCAGCAAGATGATTGTGACTGGCGACGTGACGCAAATCGACTTGCCTCGCACCACCGCTTCGGGCTTGATTCAGGCACTGAAGATTTTGCGCAACGTGAAAGGCATCGGCAGGGTGGAATTTGAGAAAAAAGACATCGTGCGCCACCACTTGGTGCAGCGCATCGTGGAGGCTTACGAACGCCACGACGAGGAAGAGCAAGCCACCCCACCCCAACAACAACAATGAAAACTTCTATTCAAAACATATAAAATATCAAATCAATGGCTAAAACTTTAGTTCGCACCGACTTCAACTTCGAAGGTCAAACAAATGTGTATCATGGTAAAGTGCGCGATGTTTACAGCATCGGCAACGACATTCTCGTGATGGTGGCAACCGACCGTATTTCGGCTTTCGACGTAATCCTTCCAAAGGGTATTCCCTCAAAAGGACAAGTTCTTAACCAGATAGCGGCATCGTTTCTCGATGCCACTGCCGACATCGTTCCTAACTGGAAACTCGCTACACCCGACCCAATGGTGACCGTGGGCAAGAAGTGCGAAGGGTTTGCCGTTGAAATGATTATCCGTGGCTACCTCACCGGCAGCGCATGGCGTGCCTACAAGGATGGCTGCCGTGAAATTTGTGGCGTGAAACTCCCCGACGGTATGCGCGAAAACGAGCGTTTCCCAGAGCCAATCATCACCCCAACCACCAAGGTTGCGGAAGGACACGATGAAGACATCTCTCGCGAAGAAATCATCGCCAAGGGCATCGTGAGCAAAGAGGACTACGAGCAGGTGGAGAAATACACCCGCGCTCTGTTTGCACGCGGCACCGAAATTGCAGCAAGCAAGGGTCTTATCCTCGTCGACACCAAGTATGAGTTTGGCAAGGCCGACGGCAAGGTGATTTTGATGGACGAAATCCACACCCCCGACAGCAGCCGCTACTTCTATGCCGATGGCTATCAGGAAAAATTTGAGAAAGGCGAGCCACAGAAGCAGTTGAGCAAGGAATTTGTGCGCCAATGGTTGATCGAAAACGGATTCATGGGCAAGGAAGGCCAGCAAGTGCCTGAAATGACCGATGAATACTGCGAAACCGTATCGCAACGCTACATCGAACTCTACGAAGACATCACTGGCAAAAAGTTCGTGCCTTGCGCCGACGAAGACCTCGCCGCCCGCATCGAAAAGAACGTAAGCGAATATCTCAAGACTCTGTAATTCTCTTCAGAAGTTAAGGAGTTAAGAAGTTAAAGAAGTTAAGACGATTGCTTCGGCTCTCGAAATTTCGATAACTCGAAGCCTCGAAAACTCGTTGACCTGTTGACTCGTAGACTTATTGACTCAATAACTCGTTGACCCGTAGACCTGTTGACTCGTAGACTCAAAAAAAGACGTGAATAAAAAAGTAGAACAAATAAAGCCCTATAGCGAAGCCGACGGCAAGACCGAGCAGGTGCAAGCCATGTTCGACTCCATTGCCCCAGCCTACGACTTCATGAACCGCGCCATGACGCTTGGCATCGACAAGTGGTGGCGCAAGGTGGCGCGCAAGAAAGTGGCTACCGTAGCCCCCAAGCGTCTGCTCGACGTGGCTACCGGCACTGGCGACTTTGCCATTCAACTCCACAACCACCTGCACTGCACCGTGAAGGGCATCGACTTGAGCAACGGTATGCTGGAGGTGGCACGCAAGAAGGTGGCCGATAAGGGACTTCAAGAGCAAATCACCTTCGAGCAAGGCGACTGCCTGAAGATGCGCTTCAGCAGCGAGAGTTTCGATGCGGTGACTGTGGCTTTCGGTGTGCGCAATTTCGAGCACATCGACCGTGGGTACGAGGAAATGTACCGCGTGATCAAGCCTGGCGGCATGCTTTGCGTGCTGGAACTTTCCACACCGCAAAACCGCTTCATTCGCTTCTTCTACGACCTCTACGCCATGCACATCATTCCGTTTGTGGGTTCGCTGAAAAGTGGCGACAAAAGCGCCTACCGCTACCTGCCCGAAAGCATCGCAGCCGTGCCGCAAGGCGAGCAGATGCTCGAAATCATGCGTTCGGCAGGTTTCAAGCACTGCAAGGTGCACCGCCTCACCCTCGGTGTGTGCAGCATCTACACCGGCATCAAATTATAGCATTACGAAAAAATCCGCTATATCGTTCCCCAAAAGGCAAATTCAAGCCCTTTGGGGAATTTTTATTTAAAATATGTGTTGCTCGTATCGCTAAAATGATTACTTTTGTGATAAGAATTATCAAACATACAATTATAGGTTAATTAATTATGGGAGCAATTAAAACTATCGGCATTCTCACTTCAGGAGGCGACGCTCCAGGTATGAATGCCGCAATTCGTTCAGTCACTCGTTCGGCAATTTACAACGGATTCAATGTGAAAGGCATTTACCGTGGCTACAAGGGACTTATCGACGACGAAATTGTAGATTTCAAAACTCAAAACGTATCAAATATTATCCAACAGGGTGGCACTATCCTGAAAACTGCACGATGCAAGGAATTTACCACCGAGGAAGGCCGCGCCCGCGCTTTCGACGTGATTAAGAAGCACGGCATCGATGCATTGGTGGTGATTGGTGGCGACGGTTCGCTTACTGGTGCACGCCAGTTTGCCAGTGAGTTCGACTTCCCTATCATCGGCTTGCCAGGCACTATCGACAACGACCTCTACGGCACCGACCACACCATCGGCTACGACACCGCCCTCAACACCATCATGTGGTGTGTGGACCGTATTCGCGACACTGCCACCTCGCACGAGCGTCTGTTCTTCATTGAAGTGATGGGCCGCAACGCTGGCTTCCTTGCCCTCAACGGTGCAATCGCCAGTGGTGCCGAGGCTGCCATCATTCCTGAAATCTCCACCGAGGTCGACCAGTTGGCTGAACTGATTCAAAACGGCTTCCGCAAGAGCAAAAACTCATCAATTGTGCTCGTGGCAGAAAGCCCCGTGACCGGTGGCGCAATGGGACTGGCAGAGCGTGTGCGCAAGGAGTTCCCTGAATACGATGTGCGTGTCACCATTCTCGGTCACCTCCAGCGTGGTGGTTCGCCCACAGCGCAAGACCGCATTCTCGCATCACGCATGGGTGCGGCGGCAGTAGATGCGCTGCTCGAAGGCCAACGCAATGTGATGATTGGCGACGACAATGAGGAGATTGTGTATGTTCCATTCAGCAAGGCTATCAAAAACAACAAGCCTATCGACCGCGAACTGCTCAACACACTCCGCCGCCTTTCTATCTAACCCACCGCCGACGGATTACGAAAGAAAATAATCGTTTATCATCATATCACTCAACTGGTCTGTGGGAGCGACACCACATTTCGCACCCGACCAGGTGAGTGATTTAGCCAACAAATAGTATTATGAAATACAATTTTAAAGAAAAACAAGCCATTGTATCGGTAGTCATGGCAATGGCACAAGCCGATGGCGTAATCGACCCTAACGAACTCGCATATTTTGAACAGTTGCAAGAGTTGCTCCGCATCTCCGATGAAGAGTTGTGCGACGTGACTGCCACCATCGACAACGACTTCTCGCTCTTAGGGCTTATCGTGCTCTCGAAAATGGAAAATCAGAAAAAAGCCGATGTGAAGAAGATGCTGCTGCAAATGATGACCAGCGATTGCGACCTCAATGAGAAGGAACTCACGCTCTTCAACTTTGTTTGCCGTGTCACCGGCATGGACGCAGCCACCGACAGCCTTCTCGGCAGTGGCGAACTCGACTACGACCCTACACGCATCCTCACAGCCGACGCTATCAAGAAAATCAAAAGCGCAGAAAAACACCTGCTCGGTGAAGGAAAAAAATAACACACTCACTTTTAACATACACCCCCATATTCAATTCAAACAACAAAACTAAATGAAATGAAAGCGAATCGACGACTGTTAACTATGATTTTGGCAAGTGCCTTGACCTTCGGCATCGCTAATGCTAAAAACGACGAATATAAGCACGACAACTGCTACAACTACATGCGTGGCTTGGAAGCCGTGCAGAACGAAGACAACGATGAAGCCATCAAGTATCTGAAGGCAGAAGTGGAACAGCACCCCAACTGCGACCGTGCATACCAGCAGCTGGCTGTAATCTACGGCAATCAAGGGGAGAATGGTGATGCGCTCACTTGCATCGACCTCGCCATCAAGCACTGCCCCAAAAAGGACACTTATAACCAATCATACAACCATTATGTGAAAGCAAAAATCGTAGAGAATCTTGGTGATAATGAAAATGCTGAGGCAGAATACAACAAGTCGATTAAGCTCGATCCGGAAAATTCTGATCGCTATGTATCAAGAGGTGATTTCTACTACAACCGACAGCTGTTTGAGACAGCTGCTGCCGACTATAAGAAGGCTACTGAGCTACAACCCGGATTGGCTATAAGCTTCACCCGCATGGGAATGTGTATGGAGGCTTTGGATAGAATACAAGAGGCATACGACTGCTACGACTACGCCTTGAAACTGTCGCCTGGCGACAACACCGTTATCGCCTACAAAGGTGATGCCCTACTCAAACTCAAAAAGTACAACGATGCGCTCAACTGCTACATTGAAGCCATCAGCGGTGACAACGTCAATGAAGCCGCCCTCAATGGCTTGGCAAGAGCATTTGAAGAAGTGCCCGATGCAGTGATTGCCAAACTGAGAGCACAGCACATCAAAAACCCGAAAGAAGAAGAATGGACAGTGTACTTGGCCACCTTTCTAAAAATCAACAAAGAATACGATGAGGCCATCGCTCTGTTTAAAGAACTACAGAAAGACGACCAAAGCACTGACTATTATTCTTCGATTGCAGAATGTTACCAATTGGCGGGCAACTATCCTCTGGCAATCAAATACATTGAGAAGGCGATTGAAAACGAACCCGAAAACTACGAACATGTGTTCAACAAGGCTAACTACCTCTACAAAATGGGGCAATACGATAAAGCCATCGAGGCAGCGAATATGTGCATTGAGGAATACCCTGACAAAGGTGCTTTCTATGCTTTCAGAAGTACGCTCCAAATGGGCAAAAAGGACTACGAAAAGGCGTATGCCGACGTTAACACAGCCATCAACTTGGGCGAAGACGACACCGACAACCGTTTTCTCAGGGCAAGAGCCCTGCTTTTCTTGGGCAGAAACGACGAGGCGATGACAGACTTGAATGTGGTGCTTGCCGACACCGCCGACGCTTACCACCATGCGTTTGCCGAATTTTTCATGGGCAATAAGGAAGCGGCGCTTCAGCAATTCGACACATTGGCGAGCAAAAGTTCCGACGATACATATAAGCTCTACAACCAGGCGTGCGCCTACGCTTTGATGAACGAAAAAGACAAGGCGCTGAAACTGCTTGAGCAAAGTTTTGAAACTGGCTTCTACGCTTTCACCGAGGTGAGAAACGATGTGGACTTCGACAACATTCGCGAAACGCCCGAATTTAATGCGCTAATCACCAAATACGAGGAGCAACTACAAAAAAAGTTGGAGAGTATGAAAGATGATGAAGATGCCGACCAATACGAGAAAGTGACCTGTGAGGTGCCTTACACCAAGAAAGGCGGCATCACACAGGTGAAGTGCGAAGTGAATGGACTGCCACTCCACTTCATCTTCGACACGGGCGCATCTACCATCTCCATCAGTTCGATAGAGGCGCTGTTTATGCTCAAAAACGAATATCTCAGCGAAAAAGACATCGTGGGTTCGTCGTACTACTCCGACGCTAACGGCGAAATCAGCGAAGGCACCGTCATCAACCTCAAAGAGGTGAAAATTGGCGACGCCATTATCAACAACGTGCGAGCATCGGTGGTGCACAACCAGAAGGCTCCGCTGCTGCTGGGACAAAGCGCTTTCCAAAAGTTCGGAAAAATGGAAATTGACAACGACAAGAAAGTCGTGACCATCACTTACAAAAAGAAGAAATAAACTATCACTCTAAATATGAAACGCTTAACACTTATTTTAGCACTCATTGCTTCATTCACTGCGGCATTTGCCCAAAAGCACATCACCGACTCGCTGATGATCAACGGACAAATGCGCACCTACACTATGTTTCTGCCTGAGGGCATTCAGAAAGATGCCCCACTGGTGGTGTTTATGCACGGCTACAGCAAGAAGAAGGTGAAAAACTTCGACCGCTTCGGGCTCGACCCTGTGGCTGCACGCGAGAAATTCGCCGTGTGCTACATTCATGGTCTGCCCGACAGCACCAACCACTACGGCTACTACGTGGGCTACCCACCACAAGCCTCGATGCAGAAGCACGAAACCAGCGACATCTGCAAAATCACCGAAGCAGTGCAAGAGCGCTACCAACTGAGCAAGGTGAACGCTTTCGCCACAGGCATGAGCAATGGCGGCGACATGTGCTACCTCATGGCTTACGAGGGACAAACCACATTCCGCGCACTTGCACCAGTGGCAGGCATCACCCTCAACTGGATTTATCAAAAATACGAAGCGCCCCACCCCATTTCCATCTACGAGATTCACGGCACCGCCGACAAAACGTCGAGTTGGTATGGCGACATGGAAAACAAAGGCGGTTGGGGAGCGTATCTGCCGCTGAAAATCTCCATCGGCTACTGGGTGGCACGCAACCGTTGCACCAACATTGAGCCCACCGACACCATCCCCAGCAAAGACCCAGCAAGCACCCACTACATCGTGCAGCACCGCTTCACAGGCGGCACCGACGGCACCGAAGTATGGGTAGATGAAGTGGTGGGAGCCCCCCACACCTGGCACGCCAAAGACATGAACACCGCCGAAGCCATCTGGGCATTCTTCCGCCGCCACCTCAAATAATCATCCCCCGAAAAAATATTTTTAAACGATGAGTGAACTTGAAGAATATTGGAACTCACAGTCTCTGCTTACTAAAATTGTAATGGCATTGGCATCGCCAATCTTTGTGATTGTGGCAGGAGCAGAGCATCTTATTGCAAGAATGACAGGAACAACGTATAATGAAGTCAACATCATTATATATTATCTTGTCATTCCATTGTCGTGGGCTATCATGCTCGACTATATTACAGGTATGCCGTTTTCTGCGCCTCTTTATTCGTTGGGTTGGATCATTTTTATCTGGAAGGACAAAATGAAATTCAGCGACCGTTGCGACTGGGCGTTCGACAAGTCTGTTGATTTTCTACTTTGGTTCAAGAGAATTGGCTGGAACTACATCGTCAGTTCAGTCATTATATGCGTAGTAGTCCCCATTCTCATCTATGCCGAACTCATCTACGCCATCATCACCCAAAACTAAACCAGCCCCGAAACGCCCCCGAACCCAACAAATTCGGGGGCAAAACACCCTCATGACACGACGGCTGAAGAGACCATATCGCAACATACTGAAAACTGCGGCAGCCATAGCCCTCATCGTGATTCTGAAATGGCTATGGGTGACCATTTCCACCATGGGGCACGGCACCTTTGAAGGCGAAAAAACGGAGATATTGCGCCGAAGAAATTATCTTGCCAACAAGTTGCTTGTGTCGCCTGAAGAGGTAATCAACGAAATGCCGGAAGCGATTGGCCCCCAGTTTCAAGGAGAATGGGCCATGTATTCCTGCTCCATGATGTCGGCTGCGCTGGCAAATATCAGTATGCTATATCCCAACGAGAAAGAGAAATCTGTTAGGCAAATCGACAGTCTTATCAAGATAGTGATGTCGCCCGAATTAAGGCAATTTGATGCGGCGAGGTGGAACGAGGACCCGTTGGAGAGCTTGGACAGCGACCAAAGCCACATGTCGTATTTGAGCATTCTTGCCTGGATGATTAGCAGCTACAAAACAGCAGGTGGAAATGACAAATACGACGAGCTCTACCATCAGCTCTGCGCCACATTGCATAGGCGAATGAAAGAAAGCCCAGCCTTGAATCTGCCAACCTATCCTGGCGAACCAATCTACGTTCCGGATATGTTGGTCACTTTAGTGGCTCTAAGTAATTTTACATGGCAATGCGACGACCGCTACCAAAGCACAATCAACGAATGGCTGAAAAAGGCAAAAACAGAATGGACCGACAAGAAAACTGGCATCTTGAAATCATTCTTGAACGACGACGGCACGCCACTATCCGACCCCATCAAAGGCTCCTATGCAGCCTTGAATTGCTATTACCTCACCTTCGTGGATAAGGACTTCGCAAAAGAGCAATACGAGTTGCTGAAAAAGCATTTCATGCAACGTGGACTTTTGACCGGAATCCGAGAATATTACGACCGTTCTTGCTGGTTTGGAATGGACATTGATGCAGGTCCAATCATCTTCAACCTCAGCCCATCAGGAACAGCATTTGCCATTGGAGCCGCCACCTACTTTGGTGACACCAACTTCCGCAGCAGCCTACTGACCACTGCCGAGATAGTCGGATCCACCATTCGCGGCTGCAACACAAACCACTACCTATTAGCAAATTTAGCATTAGTGGGCGAAGCCATCACCCTGGCAATGCGAACCACCACCCCCTGGCACCGACCCAACTAACCCCTCACTCCCCCAATACCAAACAAACAACCCTCTCCACGCCATCAGAGGTTTATTAGAATTACATGTTTTGTATATTTATTCACTGATTTCAGAAATAAATTGGCACAAATCTGCTCAGTGGATAAATACTGGGACACAGAAACAAAAACATAAAAAACGCCCTTTAGGCGAGGGCAATTTTGCGTCATAACGTAGGGACATGCCTTTGGCATGTTTCGCTGCAAACAGCAATGTATCAGCGTATTGAAAACATACCAAAGGCGAAAGCACTGAAAAACCACAAAAATAGTGAATGAAGTAAAAATTTTGTGGAGGCTTGTAGCCGTTGGAAACGGCTGGTTATGGTTAACTCCATGCAAGCGAATGAAGCTCCGCAGGAGCGAATGAGCGCAGCTTGGAGATTGCACTAAAGAGGGTATGAGCCTCGTAGAGGGTCGGTTATGGTCAAAACTGTTGATGCTACCACGACCGACCGTCTCCGACGCTCGCCACTATATTTTGACCTGTCTCCAAGCTGCGCTCGCAAGCGAGCTTGCATGGAGTTAACCACAATATGCCGTTTCCAACGGCTCTATACAAACCAAAGGGACGGTTCTTTTGGTTTGTATTTCCTTATCTAATTGAAAAGCAGACATATACCACTCATCTAATATGTAAAAAATGTGCTAAAGCGGAATGAATGTGCGTTATCATATAGGTAAATGCCTCTGACATATTTCAAATGCGCTGACACATTACTTGCTTATTGCAACAAAAGCATACCAGAAGAACCGTCCCTTTGGTTTGCGATTGCTTAATTCTGCAATGTTATGAATTCTTGTTCGTAAAACAAAGTAGAGTCTAACTGCATATCTAACATTTTTTCTACATAACATCTATCGATACAAACTATTTTACTACGATATTGGCTTGGTGTCGTGTCGTTCTTTAATATGTTGTAACGAAAACTCTTTTTTGGAGGAATCTTAACCAAAAAAGTATAGCCGATTATAGAATTGTCTGCCACATATGTTGATTTTAAGGAATATTCAATCCAACTGAAACCGTCCCTTTGCTTCAAAAAATAATATCTGAAAATTGCCTCCTTATTTTTAATACTCATACTATCGTCTTTGACAATAAAAGTCAATAAATCTTTAGAGGAAAGATTTTGAATTTCTATAGTTTCCACAAATTGCTCTTTATTCGTTATGCCATTATAATAAGAGCAATTTAAAATGCTTGTTTTTTCTTGTCCAGCCAAAGTGATGAAAAACAATAAAACAAACGGAAAAATAATGCGGACTTTATTCATACTTACTTCATATTTTTAACTGTTTCTGTTTTTGATTTTATTATCATATCAATCAATTTGATATTTGTATCTTTAGTGCCTCGAAAATGATGAGAAGCACCTCTATGATTGTAGCCATTCAGTATATATAGTGCCCCATGCCCATTCGCTTCATGACTATAGGTTTCAGCAGCTCCCTTTTCTGACAAGTTTTTATTAATAATGACATGTATGGTATTATTTGTCGACCCAGAAAAACCAGCCCTATCGGGGAACAATGTGATTCCCATTTTCCCAGTCTCTCCCGTGGAAAGCCCACTAATAGTGCTACCTGTCTTATCTTTGTCATCCTCGTTATCATATAAGGGATTGAAATCATAATATGTCATAGTGCTATTTTTTAGCTCTCCATTCTCATCAATATAGTTGTAATTGTCATTCAATTCAACAAACATAGTGATTGGAGAGTTTACTATGTATTTCAATATTTGGAAATTATAACTGTCACCACTGTATTCTTCAAGTTTATTTTTATCTATAAATCCCTCGTCATTAATTACTACGAATCTTCTTGCTTCAGCTGGAATAGTATTTTTTATCACCTGAAGTTCCTCTTCTCCTTTAGGCTTCAATTCTTTTCCTGTGGGGTCGGTGAGGGTGATGGGGTTGGCGGCGCACCAGAGGTAGGGGCTGAGGTGGGGGTATTTCTCTGCCATGGGGTCGAAGGTGGAGGTGCGGTCTATTTGCGGGGCGTACCACCGGGCTTGGCTGTCGTAGAGGTCGAGACCGTTTTCGCGGTCGAGCTCTTTGGCGCTGTACTTGTAGGGTTGGTTGCCTTCGGTGGTGGTGGCTGCCATTAGGGCGCCGTAGGGGTAGTAGCTGTTGAGCTCTATCGGTTGGTTACTCTGGTTGAGGACTACGCGGATGTTGCCTTGGTAGTCTTTGATGTAGAAGGAATATTCGCCGCCTAGGATGTAGCCACAGGAGCACGGCGTGTGCGCCCCAACGGTTTTAATTAGCCGTTTTTTGGTGTGGCGATGTGGAGTACTGGTTATCATGACACGAAGGGTTTTTGGAACGCTTATAGGCAAAGGTATGTAAAATTATTGAGAAACAGGCCATTTAGCCCACAAATAATTCGTGAAAATTTGTGGCTGGCTTTAAAACCACAAATTTCACAAATCACACGAATATTTTTGCGCAAACCAAAGGGACGGTTCTTTCGGTTTGTGTTTTAATATCTGATTGAAATACAAACACATACAGCACACCTAATATACAAAAAAATGCGCTTATGCGGAATGAATGTGCGTTATCATGTAGGTAAATGCCTCTGACATATTTCAAATGCGTTGACACATTGCTTGCTTATTGCAACAAAAGCATACCAGAAGAACCGTCCCTTTGGTTTGTAAAGCTGTCATTATCATAATTAGTGTTTTTTGGAAAATTTGGGGTGGAATGTGTGATTTTTACAGGATTTTTCATTGATGTATTTAGTTGGTTTTTAGTCGGTTAAATAGCGACACCATCAAAAGAACCGTCCCTTTGATGGTGTGGGGGTGGGGATAATTGGAGAAATAGCAGTAACTTTGCAGCCGGAAATTCAATTAGACTAAAAATTTGTTAGCGGTATGAAAGAGAAAATGAAGTTGGGAAACTGGTTGGCGTTGCTCGGACTCTCTTTTGCAACATTTATCTTCAACACATCCGAATTTGTGCCTATTGGCTTGCTCACCGACATTAAAAACGATTTCGGACTGACCGAAGCCTCGGTAGGTATGCTTATATCCCTGTATGCGTGGGCTGTGATGATATTGTCGCTGCCTTTGATGCTGCTGGTATCTAAAATGGAAATGAAGCGGCTGATGCTTTGGCTGCTGGGCATTTTCACGGCGTTTCAATTCATGTCGTATTTATCCACAAGTTTTGTGATGCTGATATGCGCTCGCATAGGCGTGGCGTGTGCCCATGCTGTGTTTTGGTCGGTGATTTCGCCCATTGCCGTGCGCATTGTGCCCGACCGCTACCGTTCTATTGCCCTAAGTATGGTGGTCACAGGGTCGTCGATAGCCATGATTTTGGGTATGCCCTTAGGCCGTGTGATTGGTCTGCATGTGGGCTGGCGAATGACGTTTTTCAGCATTGGCGTATTCTCTGCCCTCACCTTCCTCTACATAGCGTGGCGCTTGCCAAAGGTGCCGAGCGGTGGCGGATTTTCACCGAAAAAGTTGCCCGAACTGCTACGCCACAAGGGCATCATGGGACTATACCTTTTCACGCTACTCATTTCAAGCGCCATATATGTGGCATACAGTTACATAGAGCCATTCCTGAAGCAAGTGTCGCTCATGCCCGACGGCTGGGTGACCACTGCGCTGATGGTGTTTGGTGGCGCAGGGCTTTTGGGCAGCATCGCCTTTTCGAAATACTACAACCGCAACCGCAAACTGTTTATCACCGTAAACGTGGCTGCCATGGCGCTATGCCTCTTGCTGCTCTACCCCGTGTCGTCGGGCTTTTTACCCGTGATTGTACTGCTTGCCGTGTGGGGAGCCACTGCCACAGCCTACAATGTGGCGATGCAAAGCAATATGATTCTCGTCACCACCCCCGAAAGCACCCCAGTGGCCATGTCGATTTTCTCTGGCATCTTCAACTTGGGCATTGGCAGCGGAGCATTTTTCGGTGGAGCCATCTGCTCAGACCTCTCCATCTCCTACATCGGTTTAGCCGGTGGAGTGCTCGCCCTTATTGGACTGGTGTATTGGGTGGCAAGGTTGGGCAACAGGATTGAGCCAAAAGACACGCTCGACAAATATTTATAAATCCTCTAAAAAAAGCGGCCTCGGTCGCTTTTTTTGTGTGTGGGAGCGTTCTGAGTTCTCCGAGAACTCGGAGTGCTCGGAGAACTCAGAACTATCGGAACTATCGTCTTAACTTCTTCAACTCCTTAACTTCTTAACTTCTAAAAATCTAACCCCTAATTTCCAACATCTAATCTCTAATTTCTAATCTCTAACCTCTTATTTCTAATTTCTTTTTGTATCTTTGTAGATTGAATAATTATATACTGATATGAGACATTTATTCTACATTTTGGTGGCTTTGGCGGTGATGTGCGGAGCCGTGGCGTGCGGCAAAAAGCACTCGCCCAACAGCGTGAAGGCGGAAGTCCAGGCGGTAGATGCCGTGGCACGCCTCGTGGCTGTTGATTCCACCGACACGATGGCTATGCAGAGCGAACTGCTCAAAGCCGAAGCTATGCGCAGCCAGTTTCTGCTCGACGGCGACAGCGTAGCGGCACAGGACTTCGACGAAACTTTCCGCGAAACGCTCATTCAGAAGTCGCCACGAATGGCAAAAACTCTTTTTTCAAAAAACGATTAAATCCACAAAAAAATATTTCCGACTATGTTATCTCTTGAAGAATACAGAAAATTGGCAAACGATGAAATCGCCGCCATTCCTTATCCAGCCACCCCCAATGGACTCTACGAACCTATCGCCTACACTATGGACTTGGGTGGCAAGCGTCTGCGTCCGGCATTGGTGCTGATGGCTTGCGAAGCCATGGGTGGCGATGTGAAAAAGGCTATTAAGCCTGCTGTGGGTCTGGAACTTTTCCACAATTTCACCCTTCTTCACGACGACGTGATGGACAACGCCGATGTGCGCCGTGGCAAACCCACTGTGCATCGCCGTTGGAACGACAACACCGCCATCCTCTCTGGCGACGCAATGCTCACCATGAGCAGCCAGTATGTGGCGCAAGTGGAACCTACCGTGCTGCCCGAAATAATGCGCCTGTTCAACCAGACCGCAATGGAAATATACGAAGGTCAGCAATACGATATGGACTTTGAGGTGCGCAACAACGTCACCATCGAGGAATATATCGACATGATTCGCCTGAAAACATCGGTGCTGATTGGCTGCGCTTGCAAGATGGGCGCACTCATCGCTGGTGCTTCCGAAGCCAATGCACAGGCACTTTACGAAACCGGACTGTATCTCGGCCTCGCTTTCCAACTCCAAGACGACGTGCTCGACGTGTGGGGCGATGAAGCCACTTTCGGCAAGGCTATCGGCGGCGACATCATGAACAACAAGAAGACATTCCTCTTGATTGGTGCTATGCAAAAGGCACAAGGCGACGATGCCAACGAACTACGCCGCTGGATCAATAACGACTACGCACTTCGCAGCGAGAAAGTGCCAGCCGTGACTGCACTCTACGAGCGATTGGGTATGCGCGAGGCTGCCGACGAAGCCATCAAGCGCTACGACGATATAGCATTCGAAGCACTCAGCAAAGCGGAAATGAGCGATGAGGCGCGCGAGGCATTTGTTCAACTCATCAAGGGCTTGGTTGGTCGCAAGAAATAATGATTGACAGCCATAGCCACATCTATTGCGATGCTTTCGACACCGACCGCGAAGATATGCTGCTTCGTGCGCGTGAAGCAGGCATCACCCACATCGTGATGCCCAACGAGAACCTCGAAAGCATCAGCCGCCTGAAGGCAGTTTACGATGCACACCCCCAGTTTGTGTCGATGACCATCGGGCTTCACCCCGAAGAAATCGGCGACGACTACCACGAGCAGTTGCAGGCCATGCACCAAATGCTTGCCGAGGGCACTATGCCCTTCGTGGCTGTGGGCGAGATAGGCATCGACCTCTATTGGGAGCAAGACAAGCGTGATGAGCAACTCGAAGCGCTCGACACGCAGCTACGCTGGTGCAAGGAGTTCAACCTGCCATACATCATTCACTGCCGCGATGGCGTGGCTGAGTGTCTGGAGGTGATGGACAACTTCGGCGAACCGCTCCCCAAGGGCGTGTTCCACAGTTTCACCGGCACCCCTGCCGACATCGAAGCCATTCGCAAGCGCGGCGACTTCTATTTCGGCGTGAACGGCATTGTCACGTTTAAGAAAAGCGAGGTGAAAGCCAATCTGCCCGTGATTGGGCTTGATAGGTTGCTGCTCGAAACCGATGCGCCTTACCTCGCCCCAGTGCCGAAACGCGGCAAACGCAACGAAAGTGCCTTCACCGCCCACGTTTGCAATTTCGTGGCGGCAGAAATGGGCGTATCACCAGCAGAAATCGACGAAATCACCACCCGAAACGCTTTCGAGCTGTTCCGACTCAACAACAATTTATAATCACATATAGCAATGAAAAGAATAATTGCATTTTCTCTACTGCTCACTTTTGTCCTTGCGGCTTTCGCACAGCGATTGCCACAAAGCACCATGCCACCCAAGCGTGAACTGCGCTCGGCGTGGGTTTCGACGGTGTGGGGCATCGACTGGCCAAAACAGGGCGCACCTGCCGAACGCCAAAAGGCAGAACTGGTGCGAATGCTCGATTCGCTGAAAAACAACAATTTCAACGCCATCAACCTGCAAGTGCGCTCCATGAGCGACGCATTCTACCAGTCGAGTTACGAGCCATGGTCGAGTTATCTGACCGGCACTCGTGGCAAGCATCCGGGCTACGACCCACTCGCCTTTGCCGTGAGCGAATGTCACAAGCGCGGCATGGAAATCCACGCATGGATCAACCCCTACCGCTTCTGCATCACTAAAATGTGGAACACCGAGCGCGACCAGGAGGCGAAAAGGCATCTGCTCCGATGGGGCAAATTCTATATCCTTGACCCTGCCCAGCAGTGGACCATCGACCGCATCGTGAATGTGTGCCGTGAGGTGGTCACCAAATACGATGTCGATGGCATTCTCTACGACGACTACTTCTACCCAAACGGCATCGCCTCGTCGGTGGCGGCTCCCGACTACAAGGAGTGGCAAAACTCAGGCACCGACCTGAGCATTGGCGACTGGCGACGCGAGAATGTGAACCGAATGGTGAAAGCCGTTTACGATATGATTCAGCGCGAAAAGCCGTGGGTGCGCTTCGGCATCTCCCCTGCCGGCGTGGCTTGCACCAGCCAATCGCTTGCCGACAAATACGGCATCGACCCATGCCCATCGGGCAGCGACTGGCAGTATAACGGCATTTTCTCCGACCCGGTGTCGTGGCTGAAAGGTCACCTTATCGACTTCATCGCCCCACAGGTGTATTGGAAAATAGGCTTCAAGCGCGCCGATTTCAGCCTTGTGGCACCATGGTGGTGCAAAACGGCGAGAAAATTCTCGCGCCAGGCTTTCGTGTCGATGTGTATCGACAAGTTGATGACCACCAGCGAGTTTCCCGAATGGGCTGCCGAAATGGAGATTTTGCGCAGAAATTGCGCTAAAGACCAAGGCGGCACCATATTCTGGTCGGTGCGTAACCTCTACAACAAGCCCGGTTTGAGCGAGCAGCTCTGCCACTACCTGAAGCGCACCGTTTACCAGTATCCATCGCTGATGCCGCTCACCCCTTGGCGCAACAATGTGGCACGCAAAGCCCCCGTGGTGAATTTCCTCAAACAAGAGGGCAATCAGCTCACTTGGCAACTGATTCCACGCTGCCGCTACACGGTGTATGCGTTCCCGAAGACGGTTGACAAAGCCCAGTTCGGCACCGAAGTGAAATATCTGCTCGGCATGGTGTATAACCCAGATCGTAGCGGCGAAATGGTGACCTATACCATTCCTGCCCATCTGCGAGCAGCCTACCAGTTTGCCGTTTGCCCACTCGACCGCTACGGCAACGAATACGCCCCTTCCTTCACTGAATAATTCCTTCAAATTACTATTCAAATATCAACTTTTATACTTTTATACAAAATGAAATTTAGACATTTATTTTTCGCCGCTTTCCTCCTGCTCGGATTTGCAGCACAAGCGGCTGGCACTTACAGCGTGCCTAAGCGTGAATTTCGCTCGGCTTGGGTGGCTACAGTTTGGGCACTCGACTGGCCACGCGATGCCAACGACAATGAAGCCAACGGCATGAACGCCGAAGTGCAGAAAGCATCAATGATTCGTATGCTCGACTCGCTGAAGCGCAACAATTTCAACGCAGTGAATTTCCAAGTGCGCTCCATGTGCGATGCTATGTACAAGTCGAGCTACGAGCCATGGTCGAGTTATCTGACTGGCACCCGTGGCAAGGCCCCAAGTTACGACCCTCTGCAATTTGTGGTGGAGGAATGTCATAAGCGCGGCATGGAATGTCATGCGTGGGTGAATCCTTACCGCTTCTCCACAGGTGCCAACTGGACCACCGCAGCCGACAATAAATTGAGAGAAGACGGTCACTTGCTCAAATACGGCGAGACTATCATTCTCGACCCTGCACAGCAGTGGACCATCGACCGCATCACCGATGTGTGCCGCGAAATCATCACCAACTATGATGTGGACGGTATTCTCTACGACGACTATTTCTACCCCAACGGCATTCCCTCTAACAGCACCGCTGAAGACTACGATGAGTGGAAAAACTCTGGCACAAGCATGAGCATCGGCGACTGGCGACGCGACAATGTGAACCGCATGGTGAAATCAGTTTACGATATGATCCAAACCGTGAAGCCTTGGGTGCGCTTCGGTATCTCTCCTGCCGGTGTGGCTGCCACAAGTGGCTCAGTGGCATCGAAATATGGCGTTGAGCCTTGCCCATCTGGTTCTTCCGACTGGCAATACGACGGTATTTTCTCCGACCCTCTGGCATGGATTTCGAGCCAAACCCTCGACTACATCTCTCCACAGGTGTATTGGAAAATCGGCGCAAAAGCCGACTATTCCACCATCACTCCATGGTGGGGCAAGGTGGTGAAGAAATTTGGCCGCCATGTGTATATTTCCACCTCTATTTCCAGTATGAAGGTTGAAAGCGATGCCAACACCTATGTGGAATATGCCAACCAAGCCGAAATCAACCGCACATCGTCGCTCGACGGCGCATTTGGTTCGATTTACTATTCTTGCAAATACCTCTACATGCGCAACCCCAACTCGCTGGCGAGTTACTTGCGCAACACCGTTTACACCCGCCCTGCCCTTGTGCCTGCGCTCCCTTGGAAGCAAGGCAACAACCCTGGCTTGGTGACCAACCTCGCATACAGCGGTGGCACACTCTCTTGGAATGGCTACGACAATGTGCGCTACTCTGTGTATGCCTTCCCAGCATCAATGAATCCTGCCACATTCACCAAGCAAGTGGAATATCTCTTGGATATGAGTTACACCACCAGTTACAAAATTCCGGTTGAATACCAAAGCAACGAGTGGCAATATGCCGTGTGCGTGGTCGACCGCGTGGGCAACGAATACGAGCCTGTGTTCCTCGGCAGCAGTTTGAAGGCGCTCGGCAACCCTGTACTCATCGGTCCTGCCAACGAAGCCACTATCGACATGCCTTTCACTTTCTCTTGGCATAAGGTGAAAGACGCTGCCAACTATGTGGTGGAAATCAGCAACGATGCTGACTTCGGCAATGTGGTGGAACGCTACACTACCACCGACACCATCGCATCTGCACTCCAATTCTCGCAACTTCGCCACGAAACCAACCAATACTGGCGAGTGCAGGCTTGCGAGGCTAACCATTACTGCGGCGTGAGCGAAATACGCACTATCGTGCCAAAGTTGCTCACCGTCACCAGTCCTGCCGATGGCGAGGAGGAAGTGGCTCCTGATTTCACCGCCAAGTGGTATAATGTAAACTCCACCAACGAGGCTACAGTGGAAATCGCAAGCGATGAAGCATTCGAAAACATTCTCTACACCGGCAAATCAGCCAATGGCGAATTGGCTATTCCCGATGGCAAACTCGAATCGGGCATCACCTGCTATATGCGTGTTCGCCTCACCGTAGATGGTCAAGAAATGGTGTCGCTCCCTGTTCGCTTCACCATCGTGCACTTAGCAGCGCACCTGCTTCGCCCAACCGAAGGTGGCGAAATCTACAAGGGCGAGTATGTGGAAGTGAAGCCACAAAGTTGGGCTACCAGCTACCAAATTGAAATCAGCACCTCTGCCACCACTTGGGGCCGCACCCGCTTTGTCGAAACCCTCAAAGACGGTGCCACTCGCACCTCTCTCACAGCCGACAACATCAAGGTGAACAGCAAGAAGATGGAGAATGGAAAGACCTACTACGCACGCGTGAAAACGGCATACGAAGGACTCGACGGCGCAGCCCACACCACCGAATGGGGACCAGTAGTGAAATTCGTTTACCGCACCGAAAAGCCTGTAAGCGGCGACATCAACGGCGACGGCGAAGTGAACGCTTCCGACGCTACCGCCCTCATCAACCACCTTCTCGGCACAGAGTCATACCCTGTCAACCTCTGCGACGTGAACGGCGACGGCGAAGTAAACTCAAGCGACGTAACCGCCCTCATCAACAAGATTTTAGGCAACTAACAACCCTCCCAAACCCTCCCTTAAAGGGAGGGCTTCCCATCCCCAACAGCCTCCCGACAAGCCCAAAAGGCCAGCTTCGGTTCCAAAGGGTCTAAAAGGTCTGCTTGGGTCTGAAGGGTCCTATAAGTCCAAAATCAAAACACCTATTTAATCCATTAAATCCTATTTTCACCTATTTTATTTTAGGTGTTAATTGGATTGAAATCAGATTAAATAGGTGTTTTTTTCACCCTCAAAAGAGCACTAAAATATCCAATTCCGACAAATAATCCACACTAAAATATCCAAATCCGACAAATAATTCACACTAAAATACTCAAATCCGAAAAATAATTGTAGGCTTCAACAAAAACGATTCCAACATCGCCATCAAAAGTAACCATATTCAGAAGTCCACAAAAAGAAGCCCCAAGCCACCCAAAAGCCACCACCCCAAAAACGCCACTACACTCCACGCCACTAAGCCTCCCAATAGATACCCAACCACGGCAACTCCATATAAAATGCGAATGGCATAGTAACTTCCCAAGTTCTGCACAGATATTTCCTGCCAGCAGATAAAAAGTTTTGTATTCATTCATCCCAAATTTTGGGCTTGTTAAGTTAATTTGGGCAAACACATCAAAAGTTTGAGAAAAATTTGAAACAATTTGATATGCATCCGAATATTTTCCCAATTTATAAATTATAAAGCTTGTCATCCTGACTTAAGTTATCAAAAATATCAGATAACGTATATTGGTTATAATTTTCCAAATCCATATGTTTGAATCTTTAGTTTTGGTTACATAAAATTACAACTATGTTAGAACCGATCAAATTTGGATTGCCTTTTTTGCACAGACACATACTTCTATACAGCACTTATGATATTAATTCTTATATGAATAAGACCATATATTAAATATCTATTTTATATTTTCGATAAGAAAATTATAAATATCAACAATCAATTTTAAAATTGAAAGGATTGATAATATAAACAAACCCATTATACTTGATGAAATATATTTTTGTATATAAGTTGGTAGTCCTGGTACACAAATAGAAATGATAATGATAAATACGCTAATTAATAAGAGGAAAGTTAATCTTTTAATGAAAAGTTTACAGAAATCCTTGAATTTTTTTATATATAAAACGTCGGATTCGTTTTCTGTTGTTATTTGTTTAATTCTATTTGTCAATTTATCTGGGACTATGAAAATCACACCTAAAGCGATTGCTAAGAAAATACTTATCGTGGTCAAAATATCATTTATACGTTCTGCTACATTTACTGAATTATTATAGCAATAAATAGAATATAGGATGGGGACACAAATGAATGTTATAATATTTCCAATAATAACAAACTTTGAGCCGTTATTCAATTCTAATAAAGACAAAAATCCATGTATTAAAAGCTTAATAATATATCCCCAAATATTCATAGTTAATTATGTATAGCGTAAATCTTTTTTTATTGCCTCTAAAAAACTATTTGCAACGGATGTAATTTGATCCCATTGAGGTTTATTATTGGCATCAATGCAATTTGCATTCAAATTTACAGATGGCAAAAGACAATCTAAACCGTCTAAAGATGAATGAGCCTTTTGTCCATTACTATCGATATAATGAAATATAAGAGTATCAGTTCGTTCATTGTAGCTATTGTCATACTTGGCAATATCGTCTTTTAGTTTTCTTTCATACATGGCATCTGCTGTGATATCCGACACTTTTACTGAAATATTTTTTATGGATTTTACAATTCTTCCTGTTTTAAGAATACTACAATCTTCAATGCCTCCATCTAAATCATTTATATGCTTTATATCTACAGATGTTATGGTACAATCTTTTATGAACTTCTTTCGATGTGATTCTGGAACAAATTTATAAGTGTTAAGTTTGTAACCGATTTCCTTAAAGAAATCAGAAAATCGTTTTCTAAAAAGTCCTAAACAGGTCGAATTTGAATATCTATGAACTATTAGAACGCCCTTATTATACCTTTTTGGAAACCAAATTAAAAAAAAGAATTGTAAAGCAGTAACCTCATCATTTTGAATTATATGGGTTGATTTGGTTGCATCCTTAGATTTGTAAACTTCAGATTGAACACCTGTGTTTCCGCCATAAAACCTACCTGTTATGGTATTTTTATTATCAGATATTTTAAACGATTGAGCGTCTGCAAAAGAAATCGCCTTTGAGTTGTCTGAGTTTGATAAAAACGTTTTGTCAAAGCTCTTAATTATGGCGTCCAATAAGGCATAAAGACCTTTTTTATCGTCATTTGTAGAACTTAATTTCTCGTAGATTTTATCAAAATTTTCTCTTGCATCTTTGTCTTTTACAGACAACGGTTTCAAATCAAATACAAAAATGTCTAAAGATAATTTCATATGAAAAATGTAAGAAAGTTTTTTTACTGTTTTTGTTCTATATAATTATAATCATCCCTTGGTAGCAAAACGTAGTCACGAAATTAAACTTTATAATGGGTTTGATTGATTAGACTACTAAACATTATCTTAAATCATTCTTTGAATAGCGCACAGCCAGTCCGATAGCTTTGCCGAGGAGCGGTGGTACGGCATTGCCTATTTGAACCAATTGCTTGTTCTTTGGACCCTCGAAGATAAAGTCATCGGGGAATGATTGCAAACGAGCCATTTCGCGAGCGGTAAGCACACGAGGTAACTTGGGGTGAATGTTTACTCCGCCATGGTTTTCCTTAATCGTACACGATGCTTCGTTCCATGGACATTTTTTCCAAGCGTCAGAATAACCTTTATAGAGGCTTTGTCCCTCTGGCAATTCAAGCATACGCTGAGCCATATCTGGGCGGTGCTTTGTCGGTACATGGTTGAATGCTTTATTCTCTGGCATATCCATAAGGTCAGCTATAGCCGCACCTGTAGTAATATATTGAGATGGTTGAAGAATTGGCTTTGGATGGTAATTCTTCAATCCTTTGCAGTTGCCGATGAAAATTACACGCTCTCGCTTCTGAGGAGTATAATAGTCGGCAGCGCATAGCGTCATAACATTCATTTCATAACCGATTGAGTGAAAATCGTCAATGATTTTCTTTTCCACAAGACCGTTGAGCATACTGCGCAAACCCTTTACGTTTTCGCAAATAACAAAATCCGGTTGCAAATGCTTCACAATCTCTATCAATTCAAGATATAGTGAGTTTCTTGGATCATCAACAATTCGGTTGCCTGCCATACTAAATCCCTGACATGGGAAACCTCCAGCGACAATATCAAGGTGTCTGCCATTCAACTGTTTCTTAACCGTTTCATAGAATTGCTCTTTAATTTCTGGAGATTTAATGTCGCCGTTTACGAATGGATGGTCAAAGTTGCGATTATAGGTCATACAAGCCTCTTTAAACCAATCAAGACCACAAATACCCTCAAGTCCGGACATTTCAAGTCCCTTAGATAGACCACCTGCGCCACAGAACAAATCAACAAACGTCATTTCTGATTTAGGCGTATCTTTCCACCAAGCAGAGATGTCTGCCAAATTTGGAGCTTTGGGGCTATATGCCTTATTTTTTTCTATATCTGGCTCTCCAAACAAATTAAATTGAACCATATCACTTGGTTCAGCCTCGGATTTTTCCTTATATTCTTCAAGAGCTTTACTCGTAATGATATATTTTGTCCCGGATTTAGAACTTTCCAAATCCCCACTAGCAACTAATCGTCGTACAGCTTTTTGTGTTGTCTTTAAAATATTTGCTACTTCTTGTATATTATAAACAGTATTCATTATTTTCCTTTAAAAAGTTCTGGATAGAGTTTACTCATTACGAATTCAACGCTCTGTTGTATTGCTTCTTCACTTAGTCTACGCACAGATTGAATGCGATATTCAACTGGGTCATATTGGTAACACCCTCTGCAACCTAAATCATCGGTGTAATTTTCATCGCCCTCATAGAAAGAGTATGGATTACCCGAAATATTTTTTGCGTCCCATCGTTTATCAGTCATTTTGCAAAGTTTGCAAATCTGACGCTTTATATCATTGGCTGCCTTACAAAGTGGCTGAAAATCTTCAATTCTTTGCGTCGCCATATCTGAAACACGCATATCGTCCTTTCGCCCATCTTTGTGGTCTACTTCGATTGTCGTGTTTTCGGATGTTCCTTTTACACCAAGCATTACACACCTGCGTTTGCTGATTTCATCTTTAATATCTTGACGAATGTTTTGACTAAAATGTGCGTCATCATTGTAGCCAATTAATCGAATGGCAGTAATGGCATTTCCTGCACCCTCCCTTTTGACTTCAACTTTATATTTACGTTGAAGACGAGAAGATTTTCTACCCCAGCTCCAGCCGTTGCCAAGCGCAAGACCTTTATACTTACCTACGAATTCTGAGGTATAAACCCAACGGCTTTCGCCTGTTTCATTATCTGGATTGGCCAATTCTAAGAATAGGTCAATTAAATTGTTCTTTGCCATAGCTATTTTGTCGTTTTTTTGAACACGAAAATATACTCATGTTTGAAAAGAAAATTATCACTTTTCAAAGCTCGGTATCGCCAAAGCGATTCGATGCCGATTTTACCTCTATTGCCTACCATATCTTTAATAACAATACCTTTCAATTTACATTTAAAGGTTCTTTTAATGGCATACATAAGGTAAAATCCTAAAGGAATTACTTCGCTGTCCCGATAAATATCGCCAATCACAAGACAGAAGTATTTACCCACTTTCAAAAAAGGCCAAACATTGCTTACCGACTCTACAAATTTTGTTATAAAAGTATGGAGATCTGTGATGTTTGACAAGTCTTCTGGCTTATTCGTGAATTTCACAATGTCCAAATATGGAGGATGACACATTATCAAATCAACGGTACGCTTACCTGTTGATTTCAAATCCGACTCCACAAAATCCGAAACCTTTTTAGAATTTAGTATATCGCAATTGTGAATATAATATTTGATTGGAGATGAAGTCGCATCCATTTTGGACTCAACAAAATTGATGATTTCATCGTTTATGTCAAATCCGATGTAATTGCGCCCAAGTGTTTCACATTCAAAAAGTGTAGTGCCACTACCCATAAACATTTCAAGCACATTTCCTCCTTCTTCTGTGTAACGACGAATCATTTGATTAGGAATCTGAGGAGCAAAGTTGCCGTGGTAAACATTTTCATGCTTGCCGCCTTTTGCTCTTGGTCCCATAATCCATAGGCTGTCTACGTTTATGTCAAGTTCTTTCCATTTGGATTTGTCGAACTTCATTGGATAAAATCAAAAAAACTCCGATGTAGCTTCTGAAGGTGACCAAACCTTGTGCAACTACAAAGGTGTTCTTATTAAAAGTTACCGGCATTAACGTGCCGTTATACGTTCATTTATTTGGTCAATTACAGAATTTATTGCTTTAGATAACAAAGTTACGAATTTTTGCGATAGCCTAGCTATTATGTGAATAAAATTTATTTAGCAAAATTTCAAAACTTTGTTTCTTGAAAGTCAAAGTTAATGGTGTATGTGTGCAATTTGCACAAGTTAAATAAAATCAAAAATCTATACAATTTCGCTTGTTGAGATGCTGAAATTTTCCCTATTTGGAAATTTTTCCGCTCCTATGTAGAGGGTGTCGAACATCCGCGTCCGATTTGCAGGTGGAGAGCGGAGAGGGAAGCTGATTCGTCCGAATCAATAGTGCCCACTCCACTCTCCGCTACTTCGTTCCTATAAACCACCAATCTCTAACCTCTAATTTCTCACCTCTATTATATAATCGATGGTTTCGGGGTGGGTGGGGATGGTGAAGGTGAGGGTTTTGTCTTTGGATTGCTTGAAAGGGAGCTTTTGGGTGGTGCCGAACACTGATACCGATTTCACTTTGCTGTTTAATGTTAGCGTGAGTGGTTTTCCAGCCAAAGCGTTGTCGGTGATATGCACATATTGCACGTTGCCCTTACGGGTGATGGCGCCCCATGGCTGTGGCATCATGTCGCCAGCGGTGGTGCCGTAGATGGTCTCGCCGTATTCACGAAGCCACTTGCCCACGCCTTTCAGGCGTTCGAGAGCTATGGCAGGGAGTTCGCCATTAGGTTGAGGGCCAATGTTGAGCAGCAAGTTTGCGCCCTTGCCCGATGTGTTGATGAGCAGTTGCACAATCTGCGCCACCGACTTATAATTCTGATCCACCACCTTGTAGCCCCACATGCCGTTCATTGTTTGGCAGGTCTCCAAAGGCAAACGGCTCACCGAAGCCGCCTTTTCCACAAATCCGGCGGTGTTTTCGCCAGGCAGGTCGCGCTCAAAAATCTGAATGTCCTCGCCGTCCTTAATCGCCTCGTGGTGGTTGTTGCCAATCAGGCACGCAGGTTGCAGGCGGTGAATCATATCGTATTGCGGACGAAGTTGCCAGTCAAACGGAATGGAGTCGCTATCGTGGTCCCAAAAACCATCGAACCAAATGGCACCAATCTTGCCGTAGCGAGTGAGCAGTTCGGTGAGTTGCTTGTTCATAAAGTCGTAATAGTGCGCCCAGTTGGCGTTTTCGGGTTTCTTGCCAGTGCGCAAACCAGTTCTACCGGCAGGATAATCCTCGCGCGTCCAATCGATATGCGAATAGTAGAGATGCAAACGCATGTCGGCATCGTGGCACGCGGCAGCCAGTTCGCCCACCACATCGCGGTGGAATGGCGAAGCATCCACGATGTTATAATCCGACGCATCAGTTTTCCACATCGAGAAGCCATCGTGATGGCGTGTGGTGAAACAAACGTACTTCGCTCCAGCGTCTTTAAACGCCTCCACCCACTTTTTCGCATCGAAGCGGTGAGGGTAGAACGCGTCGGCGGCTTTCGCATATTCGTTGCGGTCGGTGCCTGAGTTTTGCAAATACCATTCGCCTTGGGCAAACATACTGTAGATGCCCCAGTGCAAAAATATACCAAATTTCATGTCGGCAAACTCGGCGCGCGAACGCAGATTCTCTGCCGAAGGCTCGTAGGGAGCAGTTTGAGCCACGCTTCGACCACCGATGCAAGCCAGCAACAGTGCCAAAGCCATCAACTTTCTCAACCTCATAAGCATTAAAAATTCATGTAATGGTGTAAAAAAACATTGTCTTCCACAAAAATACACAAATTCCCGATATCCACCATAAAAAAGTCAACCAGTCTACGAGTCAACAGGTCAACGAGTGTAGAGAAATTAGGGTTCAGTGGAAAAATTCTGGGGATAGATTATGCATTGTTGTTGAATCGTGAATGGAATCAAAAACAAAAACATAAAAAACAGCCTTGGAGCAACGTGGAATGCTTCGCATTTGGCGGTGCGACTGTGCGCTTTGCGTCATTGGAAACGAGTTTCCATGCCGCCAACCACACAATCCCTCCGCCACCCTCTTACGAGGGCTTACCACATTGCACCAAGGATAAAAACCGCTCGCCGTTCACGGCGAAAAACCCCTGATGATAAAATGATTTCTTAGAAAAAAGCCGCATCAAATCTCCCAAAAACGATTTTACATGGTAGGGACGCGATATTTCGCGTCCGCGTCAAATGATTGATATTCAATATAGTACCACAATTATGGGCGAACATGAAGTATCACGTCCCTACCGGGTTTGGTTTTTCGCCGAGGCGAACGGTTTTTATCCTTTTGGCGATGCCACCGACCTCGTAAGAGGGCGGCGTTAGGGT
>SAMEA104315420__coassemble_126_pt1 | contig 85075 bp, 74 predicted proteins | sample SAMEA104315420__metabat2_low_PE_049 | metagenome-assembled genome bin SAMEA104315420 (sample SAMEA104315420) | gut metagenome | biome: Monkey gut; feature: monkey-associated habitat; material: faeces | place: China | collected 2013
TCGCTTCGCTCATTTCGCATAACCTTCGCTGCATACCTGCCTACGCACATCAAATTCCTAACGGAATTTCATCGCATCTTCTTCGGGACAACATGTATATCATTTCTCAAATTAATCGAGCGTAGAGGAAGTGGTATGAAGAAAATCATCGGCGAATATCAGCGATATGATAATTTGAAAAGCTACCATGCTCCTGAATTCAGCTCTAATACTTCTGAATTCCACGCCGTTTTGTGGAACCTCAATTATGAGACAAGTGTCAAGAAAGAGTTCGTAAAAGAGGACGCAAAGTTCGTAAAAGAGTTCGTAAAAGAAGACGCAAAGTTCACAAAAGAATTCATAAAAGCCCAAAGAATCATTTACAAACTCATCTCCGAACAACCTCAAATCAGCGCAGCCGCTATGGCAGAAAAAATAGGAATATCTTCGCGTCAAGTTCAGAAATACCTGAAAAGACTCACCGATTTACAACTGATAATCAGAGAAGGTGGTCGCAAGAATGGATTTTGGAAAATCATCGACAACGATTACGAAGATTTTTTCAAGAGAATATAGAATGAAATGAGGGTGTATCGCCAGCGATACGCCCTCATTCATATCTGTCAGTACACCTTCGGTGTTATCTTTGTTTACTTTATTTCTTTTTGTTTAGGTGGTTGAAGATTTCGCCTTGTTTTTTCTTGGCGGCGGCAATGCTGGCTGGGTCGCCTGCTTTTGCGCCGTATTTTCCCAGTTGTGGAATGTGGAGCACTGCACCCACTGGAATGGTGTTGGGGTTAGGATATTTCGCCTTGTTTTCTTCGTAGATGTAAACCCAGAATTTATCGGAGCCATAGTGTTTGCGGCTCATGCGATAGAGGTTGGTGCCCGGCTTAATGGTGTCGGTGGTACCGGCAGCCACATTTGCCGTGGTTGGTTTTGCAGCCTCGGCCTTTTGCTTTTCTTCCTCGGCTTTCTTCTTTTCCTCTTCCGCCTTTTTCTTTTCTTCGTCTGCCTTCTTTTGTTCCTCGGCAGCCTTCTGCTTGTCGGCATCTGCTTCGGTAGAGTTTTCGGCTAATGCTTGTTCGGTTGCTGCCACCGAATCGGTTGGAACGTGTTCAACGAAAGGTTCCTCGTCGGCTGGCGTGGCCTCGTAGCCCTTCATCAAATACAGACGATAAGCAAACAGCGTAACAATCAGCGTAGTGACCACGCCCACCACGAAGCCCTCCAGCAGCGAGCGGCGCGTGATGCGGCGTTTGTCAATCTCCTGCCCCACACGCTCGTCAGCCAATTCCTCGCTCACCATTTCACCTTCGGCTTCTGCTTCGGACTCACCTTCTACTTCGGCGTCTTCCGCCTCTGCCTCGGCAGATGGCTCAACTTCCGTTACTGGTTCTGGCTCGGCTTCTTCCTCTATTTCGGCTTCTTCTTCCGAAACGACTTCTTCCGGCTCGTCAGCAGGCTCTTGGACAGGCACTTCGGCAGGAGCCTCTTCCTCTTCTGGCACTTCTTCCGATGGTTCAACAGGTGCCTCAGCCTCTGTTTCTGCTTCCTCTGGTTCAGGTTCTTCCACAGGAGCCACGAACACAGGAGGCATCACCACTTCTTCCTCTGCGGCTACGGGTGCTTCAGCGGCTGGTGCCTCGGTGTCGGCGGTGTCGTCGGTTTCTTCCTCGGCTGGAGCGGCATCGGCTGGTGCTTCGGTTGGCTCACCGGCATCGATGGCGGCGAGTTGGTCGTCGGTCACATCATCGTCGAGGATTTCAGTTTCAAAGTGCATAAAAGGCTGATTGATAGCCTCTGCCATATCTTTATCGGGGGCAAACGACAGTTTTTTATGCCCCGGTATCTCAATTTCTTCGCCCGTGTTCACGTCCACGCTTTTTCGAGGACTCACTTCGGTGAGTTTAAACGTGCCAATACCCTTCACCTTCACGCTCTCGCCATCGATAAGCGACTGTGAAATAGTGGCAAACAGTTCTTTCAGAAACAGTTCGCTCATGCGCTTTGAAGTATTGGCATATTGTGCCACTTGCTCAACAAGTTCGGGAAATGTTACCTTATTGTTCATGTCGTTACAGAATATTCAAGTTCAACGAAATTACTTCAAGCGATTTTTCAACACGTTACTCACCTTGAAGGCCAACACCACTTTTGGAGGAACGAGCATACGCTTTCCATTACTGGGGTTTACCACCACACGTTCGTTCTTCTTTTTAGCCTCAAAATTTCCGAAACCCGGTATGGCCACGCTGTCGAGCGCACCGCAGCGGGCTTTCACCACTTCTGCGAATGCCTCCATCAGTTTAGTCACATCGCCTTTACTTCGTCCCAGATTTTCTGAAACCTTTTCCAAAAGTTCCTTGTTGTCCATAATAGTAATTTTATCATACAAAATTAATCAAACCTACCGCAAACTGCAAATAATTCCCCTAATTTCACAAAAAGAAAAAGCCACGGAAGCATACTTTGCATACTTCCGCAGCCATATTATTTACCACTCAAGAGCGGTGAGGGAATTCGGAATCAGCGTTTGGGGCTGATGAGCATTTTTTGAGTGGAGGTGGTGCCGTCTTTGTAGTAGGTGCGCACGATGTTTACACCCATTGTTGGTTGAGAGAGCACCATACCGTTCACGGTGATGTAGTCAACGTGGTCGATTTCCTTCTCTGCATCGATTTGCTCTGTGCCACTTGGCTGCATAAGTGTGATTTCGTATTCACGGCTAAATGCATCGTTGCTATCGAGCGATACCTTCAAGGTGGCAGTTTCGCCGCCATTGGCATTTGCCAAGAGCACTTGACCTTCGTTGCCCAAAAGCAGGTTGCTTGACACTGTCCAGGTCACGCCTTCAGGAACACCCACATAGAAGCCCTTCGACACCTGACTGCGTGTGTCGAGAGAATCGAGCACGAGAGCGGCCGAGTAGAACTTCACCACAGCAGTATCGGCGAGCACGCTCATCACTGGATAGCAGTTGCTGCGCTTGGTCCAAGTGCTGTCGAGGTCCAAGGTGGTGATTGCCACGGTTGGCAGAGCCATGCTGTCGGCATCGTTGGCGTAAACAGATGTCACGGTCTGACGGTCGTAGTACACGTTGGTGTATTTAGTACCTGCGATGTCCTTGCCACCGTAAATATTACCACAAGATGCTGAATCGGCTGCCGATGCACAGTCCACATTACCGGTATTGTAGGCGTTGGTCACTTCTGTGTAATATTTCACTGGCAGACCAATAATGCCGCCCACTTGCTTGTAGCCATACACCAAACCATGATTAAACACATTGGTGAGAGTGGCTTTACCAGTACCCATCACACCACCTACGTTGTAGGCTGTGGAAGCAGATGTGCCTAACGACCAAACTTCGCCGGCATTACCACTCTCTTTGATGATTGCGCCAGAGGCACTATTGCCGCACACGCCACCAAGATTGTAACGAGCCTCTACGCTACCCACATTGTAGCAGCCAACCACATTACCAGAGTGGTTGCCAACCACGCCACCAGCCTGATAGTCGGCTACTACATGACCGTAGTTCACGTCAGCCACAACATTTGCGTCAGAGCCAGTAGAACCCACGACACCACCAGCGTTGTTCTTGGTGGCAATCACTTCGCCATAGTTAGCGCAATTAGTGATCAAAGTAGGAATCTCTTCGGTGCCACGACCCACGATGCCCACGATACCGCCAGCGCCATTTGTCTTGGCGAGCACAGCAGCATAGTTGTAGCAGCTGTCGAGCAGGTTGAATGGAGTGCCACCGCAGTTACCTACGATACCGCCAGCTCCGTATGTGCCCGACTCCACTTCACCATAGTTCACATTGCGCTTAATGGCATCGGCTTTTGAAACACTGCCGATAATACCGCCTGCGGCATAGGTGTTGGCCACGATTTTTGCGCGGTTCACACAGTCGGTCACTCCGCAAGCATCATTTGACTGGAAGCCTGAGATACCGCCTGAATAGTTTTGGCTTGAATATACCGTGCCCTCATTGAGCGAATTGGTAATATTGCCCTTGCTTGAGCCCACGATACCACCATTAGAATATTTACCTTCAATGGCACCTGCATTATAGCAGCTGTCGAATGCCACATCGGTATCAGTAGAGCCAGCGATACCACCAGCCTGACCATTAGCAGAGGTAATCATACCATAGTTGCGGCAGTTGATGAAGCGAGCCTTAGGATTAGCGGTGCCTACAAAGCCACCCACGAAGCCCATCTTCAGCGTTGCCACCTGTGCACGGTTCACACAGTTGCGCATGGTGCCTGATGACCGACCTGCGAAACCGCCGATGTACCAGTAACCGCCAATTGAGCTGTTTGCGCCAAGAGTGAGGTTTTCAATCACGCCATTGTCGCCAACGAGTCCGAACAGACCCTTGTTGCTACCGGTTTTCTGATCTTCGTTGTAGTATTTGAAACCGTCGATAGTCTTGCCGTTGCCGTCGAAATGACCTTGGAAACGAGTAGCACCATCGTCAACGAGCATCAGCGATGCTTCGGCGTCGCTACCGAAGTCGAGGTCGTTGACCAAGAGCAGGTATTCGCCGTCGAATGAAGCTTCATAGTTCTTAGAGTAGCGTGCCACAGTTTGCCAGTCGGCAACAGATGCAATTCGCCAAGGGTTGGCCTTGGTGCCTTCGCCATTAGGGAGCATCTTTGGAGCAGCAAACAGAGGGTATTGCTTCGTGTAGTTGCCACTTGTGAAAGTGAGCGTGTCGCGCTCAACCTCGGTGATAGCAGCAATGTTCAAAGTGGTGCCGCTAAGGGTGAAGTTTTTAGCATTCTTCAATGCGAAAGTCACGCCCTTCTGTGCCACCACTTCTGAAGCGTAGCGCACCGAGAATCGAGAATCGGTTTTTCCTTCAGATGCAAACAGAATGTAGTTGCCACGGTTGAATTGTGCGGCAGGTTCGCTTGCAAACGCCTTCAAAACAGGATATTGACCTTTCACATAATCCCATTGCTCGGCATCAAATCCCTTGAGTGCTTCGCCCGAAACGAGCGATGCCGTTGGGAGTTTGCTCACGCCATCCACGGCAAGGGCATTGCCAGCGTTTTTGCCAGCAAGTTGTGAATCGTAATAGCAATCTGCGGTCACTGTGTTGCTGGCATTGTAACTGCCGAATACGGTGCCCAGCTTATCGAGGTTTGCAAATGAATAAACCACGCCTGTTGAGAGCAGTTGCTTGTTAGTGGTGCGGTAGTTGTTGTAACCAATCACGCCACCCACGCTGTTACCGCCACTCACGTAGCCCTGGTTGAGCGAGTTGGTGACGATGGCATTGTTCACACCAATCACACCACCCACATTTTCAAGTTTGGTGCTGTCGGATTCAAAAGAAGTGAGCACAGCAGCACCCACCACGCCATCATTCTGGCAGTAGTCAACGGTGCCGAAGTTTGCACCCACTACACCACCAGCCACCGACTGGCCAGTGAGCACTGTGCCGGCATTGTAGCAACCAGTCACGGCAGAGCCTTCAGCATTGTAAGCCACAACGCCAGCCGCGCCAGTCTTCACAGCCTTTACAGAGGCATAGTTGCGGCAATTCTCAATGCGACCGCCATTATAGCTTGCCACACCTGCCACATAACTGCCTGCCTCGATTTGGCAATCGGCTGCGATATTCAAATTCTTGATTACTGACTTATGACCAGTGTAAATCATCAAACCTGCCATAGCAGATTCCATGTCGTTGACATAGCCACCGTCAGCAGCGAAACTGCGGTTCACTTTCCAATTCTTGATAGCATGGCCGTCGCCGTCGAGGGTGCCGTTGAACGCATAGTCCACTCCGTGCACGCTAAAGCCGAAGAAGTCGGTTTTGCCACCCATATCAATGTCGTTGGCAAGTTTGAAATAAACGCCTGTGTAATCGTAAAGCTGCACATCCACAGCATTCTTGATTTTGAGGATATCGTCCTTGGTCTTAATCAGATAAGGACTTGCGGCAGTACCCTGACCATCAAACTCGTCGGGAACCACCTTTAAGATATAAATACGGAACTCGTTGCCCAAAGTGGCGGTGAGGGTGTCGCTCACTGCTGCGGTGGCAGTCACGGTCACGTTGTTGCCATTGAGTTTCAAGCCATGACCTGTCGAGGTCAACTTGCCTCCGTTGAAGAATTGCCATTTCACATTATTGTCGGTGCACACAGTGAATGCGCTCTTGAGGCGTTTCACGGTTTCGCCAGCAGCAAGTGTGAATGGCGCTGCATCGAGTTTCGACTTTTCTGTGGCTGCGCATTTTGCCAACTGTGGATAGTGGCCGGCTGCGAGTGCCCACGCCGAAGCGTTGAAACCTTCGGGCGCATCACCTGATGCGAGGGTGGCGGTAGGCAGACTGTGCTCGGTTGAGCCGTTGAAGCAAACCTGACCGTCGAAGTAAGTGTTACTGATAATGGCAGTATCGCCCTCGAACGAGCCCGCAAGTTCGTTGTTCTGTGCTGATGGAGAGCAGAATAGCATGCCTGTATTCAAACAACCGTTAAATTCGGGCGCATCGCTTTCGGTGGTAGTGCCAGCCTTGCCCATTTCGAACTTACCAGCCAAGCCACCTACAACATCGCTCTTATAACTGCGCACGATACCAGAATTGTAGGAATCGTTCACCTTAATGCCTATACCACGACCCACAATACCACCAGTGGCGCCAGTGTGTGCTTGTGTGAATGAGGCATTCACCTGACCGCCATTCCAGCAGCGGTTGATGGTACCCAAATAGAAGTAGCCCACAATGCCGCCGATTTCGCCTTCACCGTATGTGTCGGTGATTACGCCGGTGAAGTAGCAGTCGTTGATTGATGAAGTGGCGCGTGATGACGAACCGCAAACGCCACCAGCACTACCCTTCTTGGCAGTGACATTGATTGTGGCATCGCTCCATGATGAGTTCACTGTGCCATAGTTTACGCCTACCACACCACCGTCCATGCCTTCGCCTTCCACAGTGCCAGAGTATGCTGTGTTTTCTACCACACCAGTGCCATTGTTTATACCCACAATACCACCATTATAGAATGCGTCAGAGCCAACATAACCGCCAGTGACGGTAATGCCGCTCACCTTGCCGCTGTTTTCACCCACCACGGTGCCGATTCTCGATTTATTGGTGCGCACCGATGAGTTTACAAACTTGATGTTAATTACCTCAGCATTTTCACCTGTAGATCCGAACAAACCTGCGTTGAACTCATCGCGACGGTCTTGGGTGAGGTTGCTGATAGTGTGGTTTTGTCCATCATAGCGGCCATTGAATGCCACTTTGTCCACACCGATAGGCTCGTGATTGAGCACCGATGCCATATCAATGTCGGCTGTCTGCTTAAAGTAAACGCCTGTGAACACATTGCCATTGGCATCTTTGTACGATGCATTATGGTTAACGGCATTGGCAAGTGCTTCAAGGTCTTGAGCGTTGGTCACCAAATAAGGATCCGTTTCCGTACCAGATCCGTTCAATCCAAGCGCAGCAGTAAATGGTGCGAATGTATCTGGCACCTTGATTACACTCTTGACGAGCGATTCCACAATCTGGCTCCGAACTGTGCTACGAGACATAGCCCATGCGCCAAAGGTGATGCTGTCGGCAGCGAATGTGCCGTTGAGTCCCGATGCCTTCAGCTTTACGTCGCTGGCATTGGTATATTTGGTGATACAGTAGTTATAGAATTTAGTTATGCCCGATACGGCAAGCACCTGGTGAGGCATATACACTGCACCTGTGCTATCCACAGTCATCACCACTTCCGAACCGCAGTTGTAGAAGTTGCGCACCGCAATTTGAGTTTTGCTTTCACGAGTGTAGCAAGCTGGATAGGTGCGGACCTTCATGCTGTCGACCGTTTGCGACAAGCTGTGGTCAGTAATCATGGCATTGGCTTTGTAGAGGCGGGATTTGCTACTCACAATCTGCACTCCCTTATACTCTCCACTGAGCACAAAAATACCCCATGAGCCCACGCTGATGTTGCCATCAGCACTCACATTAAATTCAATCTCGGCATCGGAATAATAAGCCTTTTTGTCGAGGTCGACGAGGCAGCAGTAAAGCGAACCATACTTGCTGTCGACATAAGTAACCTGTGGCTTAACCTTAATCACGCCGGTTGAGGCATTATAAACGCCCTTCACAGCACGCTGGCCGCCCATCAAGTTGAAGATTTCCACCGAGTCGGTAGCGAATGGCGTGATTTGCACCATGTAGCGACGCGCTACTGATAGCGGCACACTCGTACCAAAGTCGGTAGTGTAGTAATAGCCTTTAAGGCTCGCCAGCGTGGGAGCACGCTTGGCGGCTTTAGGCACCGATACCTGTAAAGGCGACTTCTCGCTGGTCGCTTGCACGAACCTCATCGTGCCAATCGACTTGCTCATCACCTCCCGGTCAACCCCTAATAGGGTCACCCCATTGCGGACGATGGTGTTTGCCGTAGTAGTAAACAAGCACACCGTCAAAAGCAACGAGGTCAAGAAAAATGTGACTTTTCTCATAAGGAACCTGTTTTTAGTTAATAGTAATAATTATAAAAATACTCACAAATTTATATAATATTCACACATAATATAATACTTTATAGAAAATATTTAACCTTATTTAATAAAGCGTCATTTTGACTTTCAAGACAAAACAAAAGAAAATAATCGATGATAATTTCCTTAAATATTCTATTTTCTAAGGCTATCGTTTCACAAAAAAATATTTTTTAGTATCTTTGCACCTTATTATAAGGGCACTACATGCAGCCGCTCTGCTTGTGCCTTATGAATCATTAGCAATCTCAACATCTATAAGATATGGCTGAAAACAACATTCAACTCAACGAACAAGAAGAGAAAAAGAGCCTGAACTTTGTTCAGCAAATTGTTGCCGACGACTTGGCAGCTGGCAAGAATGGTGGACGACTTAGCACTCGTTTCCCACCCGAACCTAATGGATACCTGCACATTGGCCACGCTAAGGCTTTCTGCATGGACTTCGGGGTGGCAGAAATGTTTGGCGGCACCTGCAACTTGCGTTTCGACGACACCAACCCTGCTAAAGAAGACACTGAATATGAGCAAGCCATTATGCGCGACATCAAGTGGCTGGGCTACGACTGGGGCGACCGTCTGTACTACGCAAGCGACTATTTCCAGCAACTCTACGATTTCGCTATCCGCTTGATTAAAGAGGGCAAGGCATACGTCGACGACCAAACCAGCGAGCAAATTGCGGCTCAAAAGGGCACTCCTACCACTCCTGGCCAGGAAAGTCCGTTCCGCAACCGCTCTGTGGAGGAAAACCTCGACCTCTTCACTCGCATGAATGCTGGCGAATTTCCAGAAGGCAGCCATGTGCTTCGCGCAAAAATAGATATGGCGAGCGACAACATGCACTTCCGCGACCCTATCATCTATCGCATTATATTGAGCCCACACTGGCGCACCGGCGACAAGTGGAAGGTGTATCCTATGTACGACTTCGCACACGGTCAGAGCGACTACTTCGAGGGCGTGACACACTCTATCTGCACCCTTGAATTTGTGCCTCACCGTCCGCTTTACGAGAAATTCGTGAAGGAGTTGGCTGGCGACAAGGTGGACGAATACTGCCCACGACAAATCGAGTTTAACCGCCTCAACCTCACCTACACCGTGATGAGTAAGCGTAAATTGCTCCAGTTGGTGAAGGAAGGTTTGGTAAACGGTTGGGACGACCCTCGTATGCCTACACTCTGCGGTCTGCGCCGTCGTGGCTTCACCCCTGAATCAATCAAAAACTTCATCAACAATATTGGCTACACTAAGTTTGAAGCGCTCAACGACATCAGCCTTCTCGAACACTCAATTCGTGAAGACCTCAACAAGAAGGCTAACCGTGTGTGCGCCGTGCTCAACCCTGTGAAGGTGGTGATCACCAACTATCCTGATGACAAGGTGGAGATGATGGAGATGGACAACAACCCAGAGCAAGAAAACGCTGGCACTCACCAGATGCCTTTCTGCCGCGAAATCTTCATCGAGCACGACGACTTTATGGAAGACGCTCCTAAGAAGTTCTTCCGCATGACTCCTGGCAAGGAGGTGCGCTTGAAAGGTGCCTACATCATCATGTGCACTGGCTGCACCAAAGATGCCGACGGCAATATCACCGAGATTCAATGCACCTACGACCCCGACACCCTCAGCGGTATGGAAGGTGCTAACCGCAAGGTGAAGGGCACGCTCCACTGGGTATCGGCTCGCCACTGCAAAGATGCAGAAGTGCGCGTTTACGACCGTCTGTTCGCCGTTGAGAACCCAAGCGCCGACACCGAGCACGATTTCCGCGACTTGCTCAACCCTGAATCGCTCAAGGTGATTGAAAACGCTAAGATTGAACCATTCTTGGCTGAAAACGCTAAGGAAGGCGACAAATTCCAATTCCAACGCATCGGTTACTTCTGCGTCGACCAAGACAGCACCGCTGAAAAATTGGTGTTCAACCGCACCATCGGCTTGAAAGACAGTTGGTCGAAGCAAAACAAAAAATAAGCCGCTCCAAAAGAGCCGCTCCCAAAAAAATCCACAGCCTTGGCACGTTCACACCGCGCCAAGGCTGTAATTTTTATATTTTCTATTTCACACTATTTCTCCTCTCCAAAGCATCTTCAAGAAATCGAGAATGTAGATTAATTCTATGTCGTCACTTTTGCGATTAATCATATCGAGCGAAACAATTATTTTTCGGCAATCAGGATATTCTTCGCCAAAGGCTTTCAGTCCTTTAAGATGTTTGCGTTGCACTTCTTCAGCCGACTTGATTTCAATTGCCACACGGGCATCGCCAAGTACGGCATCAACTTCCAAGCCTGAATATGTGCGCCAATACGACAATTTATCTTCACAGTGGTTCAGTCCAAGATATGCCACCAATTCTTGCACCACAAAGTGCTCAAAGGCATGGCCATATTCAATTGTTCCGCGCACCAAATCCTTGCGATGAAGCAAATGATTGGTCACCCCCACATCAAAATAATAGAAACGAGGAGTTTGAACCAAACGACGTTTCATTACTTTTGTGTAGGCCGGAATCATATATCCCACCAAAGAATCTTGTAGGATTTCAAAATAACTTTTCACCGTCATTGCGCTCACGCCACAATCCTGCGCCACATTGTTATAATTAACCATTTCGCCATCGCACAAGGCTGCCACTTCCAAAAAGCGCTGGAATGCACCCAAGTTTCGCACGAGTGCCTCTTCCTTGATTTCCTCCATCAGATACACATCAACGTAAGCAGAAAGAAGGCGCGAGGGATTTTTAGACAAGTAGTGCGTTGGCATCATTCCCTGATTCACGGCTCTATCAATGTCAAAATCCGGAATTTCGGCGCTCACCAGCGGATAGAAATATTCTGGATAAGCCCGTCCTCCTAAAGTATTGTAGCCTTTCCTTCGCAGTTTCCGAGCACTTGACCCGCACAAAATGAATATGATTCCTTTTTCAGAAATAAGGCGATGAACTTCGTTCAACAATTCGGGCACTTCGGGAATTTCGTCCACAACCACGAGCGTTTCGCTTGGCTTGTCCTTCAGCATTTCATAGAGCAATGCGGGACGCTTAGAAAAGCGTTTTCTCAAGTCAGTGTTCAGCAAATCAATAAACATCGCTTTCGGAAAACACTGACGCAAAAAAGTGCTCTTGCCTGTCTGGCGTGCTCCAAACAGGAACACACTTCCATCCAGTCCTTTACCAAGTTTACAAATTCTATTAAACATACCAGTTCTTTGCTTTAACAAGTGCAAAGATATAAATAATTCATCAAAATTAAAATTTTTCTTGAAAAATAATTTATTTTTCTGTTTTACAACAATATATAAATATTACTACTTTAGATTTTACAAGAAATTATAAAGTAGCACTTTAGATTTTATCGGAAAATGAAAAGTAGCACTTTAGGTTTTATATAGTTTTTACGGTATTTATCTTGCTCTTGCCGTGCACTTCTAAAATAAGCCGCTCCCAAAGAGCCGCCCCCCAAAAAAATCCACAGCCTTGGCACGCCACACCGCGCCAAGGCTGTAATTTTTATATTCCCTTCCAAAGAAAGCCGTTTAGAGGGCTTTATTCCGAGTCACATGTGGGATTATATTCTTCTGTTGGTTCAGCTGCACCCATAATGGTGCTCTCGGTTTGCCCTCCACACAAAGGCTGAATGATAGTGATGCTTAACGCTTTCTCTATTTTGCTGATTGTTTCCAAAGAAAGGTTTTCTCCACCTTTCAGCAATTTTGACACATACTGCTGACTGCATCCCAGTTGCTTTGCCAATGCGGTTTGCGACATTTTAAGTTCGTCCATTTTATTGAGCATTGCCAATGCTATTTCCTGACTGTGCCGAATCCAGTCACGATTTTCTCTTCGCCACTCAGCTTTCTTCCTCCAATTTGAAGGAGTGGCAGGCTGATGATTCTCCAAATATTCCAGAAGTTTATTTTCCATGTCACAAACATTTATTCATTAACAAATTCCATAAATCCCGCATCATCTACGACATCTGCTTCGATAAGCACATTTCGCACTTTCTCCATTCGCGTCAATTGCATGAGCGTGTGTTCTCTTTCCTGCATTGTTGCTGTTAGTTTAATTGCTCCCCCTGTTACGATAAACACGCCAGGAGACAGTTTTATTGCATAAATCCTTAACCATGATGCATGTTTTGGACGGTTCCTTAAACGCGCCTTTTCTTTACCTAAAAGAATTTCGCCAATTTGGTTATTGCTTAATGGACGAAACAATTCATCAAGATTTGCTTCAGGCGATAAATCTAAAATAAGGCATTGCAGCTTCTCATTGTCATCTAACGTGTCGTATATTGCCTGATTGACATCTGTGATATGAAAATAAGAAGATAGGTCTGATATATTATTTTCAAAAAAACTCTTTAACCACGCCACATCTTCCCATTGCGAGAATGTAGCATCAAGGGTATTCGTTTCCTCTCCTTCATATACCGTGGCCCAAAGCCTTCCATTAGGTAATATTTTTTCAAATCGCATCATCATTTACTATTATTTCTGCAAAGATAATTATATTTTCAAAATTTCACAACCTACAAGTTGTGCTTTTATATTAAATCTTTGCATTTTTTCCTGTATGCCTTGCCTTATGGGTGGGTTTGGAGGTATTCCACTACGGCGTTTTCGAGTTCTTGACCGCGGAGACCACGGTGAAGGATTGTGCCGTCGGGGGCGAAAACGATGATTTCGGGAATGCCGGTGATGGAATAGGCTTCGCTGCCTGCCTTCTGCGTGTTGAGCATTTGTGGATATGGAATCTTCAGTTCGGCAATGGCTTTCTCTGTGTCTTCGGGGTTGTCCCAAGTGGCAATGCCGAGCACCAGCACCTTGTCGCCATACTTCTCGTGTATGTTGATTAAATTCGGAATCTCTTTTCTACATGGCCCGCACCAACTTGCCCAGAAGTCAGCCACCACCAGTTTGCCCTTGCCCACATAGTCGCTCAAACGCTGGGTTTTGCCGTTGTAAGTGACGGCGAAATCCACAAATTTCGCGCCGACAAGCGTGCTACACGTTTTGTCAATCGCCACCTTAATTTCTTTGCCGTAAGCCGAGTTTTTCAACTTTGGGCTCATCTGCTCAAACAGTTTCTGCATATCGGTTGGGGCCGACATACTGCGCACAGCCTCATTGCCCAACACCAAGAGCGCACGCAAATCAGCGGCATTGTCGGCGATGTAGGAAGCAAGCGCCGAAGCCATCTGTTCGTTCAAAAACGACGAAACCATGCCACGCACATCGTCGTTGATGGGTGTGCCCACCGCGCACTGCGTATCGTTGTCCACACTAATGGTGCCAGCCTCCAATGCCGCCAGCACATTTGCCACAAACTCCGAGTGATTGATGTAGGCAGTGACCTTTGCCACAGCGCCATCTTCCGCAGTGCCCTCAAACTTATAGATGCCGTCGGCCGCTTCAGTCAAGGTCTGCACATGCTTGCCATTCACAGCCATCACCACCGAATCGACGGTGCCGCCAGATGTCAGCACGGTTTGCAAATCCCACGAGAGCGTATAGCCGCCAGCCTCGCCCTTGTTAGGCTTCTCATTACAAGCCACCAACGCACAGGCAGCAGCCACAAGTATCAAAAATCCAAACTTCTTCATATCTAAAATATTTTTTCCCAAAATTACAATATAATCCATTAACCTCAAAATCGCCCAACAAAATAAGCCACAAACCACAACAACTCAAAAACAAAAAAATCACTTCTTTAACAAAAAAAATATACTGATGTGAACAAAAAAGGCACACCTAAGCAATATCTTTGTAGTCAAAACGTTATCTATATATTAATGTGATATACGAATATGCCACTGAATCAAACCAATAAACTCGTGTGGATTGTAGAGACTATCTATCGTGCACATAAGATTACCTTTGAGGAACTGAACCGCCGCTGGATGGACAATGTGGAATTGAGCGGAGGTGAGGAGATGTTGAAGCGCACCTTCCACAAATGGAAGTGGAATATCTTCGACACCTTCGGTTTGTCGATAGACTGCGAAAAGGCCGCGCCATACAGGTATTACATCGACAATGTGGATGATATGAAGAACGGAAGTGTTGAGAATTGGTTGCTAAGCACGCTATCAGTGAGCAACTCGCTCCTTGAGTGCAAATCCATTAAGGATAGGATAATCCTTGAAGATGTGCCAAGTGGCAGAGAGTATCTGGAGCCCATCATCGACGCGATGAAAAAAAATCGCTTCATTCACATCAACTACTTTAACTACTGGAAGGGTGAGTCTCGCAACCACTATTTGATGCCATTGTGCGTAAAACTTTTCCGCCTGCGTTGGTATATGGTGGGACGTAATTGGCCAGCAGGCAGGGACATCGTTTTCTGTCTCGACCGTATCCAAGACATCCGCCTATCAAGCCACACCTTTGAATATCCCGAAGAGTTCGCCCCACAAGAATACTTTAATGGTTGCATTGGTGTTATCCCCGGCGACGGTTGCGTCATAGAAAACATAAAGATTAAGGTTAGCGCCAATCAGGCTAACTACCTACGCGATCTCCCTCTGCATCACTCGCAACAAGAGATTGAGCAAACAGATGAATACAGCATCTTTGAATTGCATGTCAGACCGACATACGACTTCCAACAGGAACTGCTTTGGAATGGTGAAGACCTTGAAGTGCTCGAACCGCTATGGCTCCGCAAGGAGATAGCCTTAATGATAAACAGAATGTGTAACAAATATAATTAGTTTAAAACTTGTTTATGGAAAAATACTTTGAGATTAATTACACTATTGAAGATATTCAGGGTATGTCACGCGAAGAACAATTAGAATATCTGGAATATCTCTATGATTTACGAACTGAGATCATGAGACAAATTGATGACAAGAAGTCCTTTTATTCAGAAATTAGTTACTTAATAGGTGAAATTGAAGAAAAAACGGCACAAGACATCATGAAGGAAATCCAACGTGCTTTGAGTTCAATCCAACTCAACATTCGTATTTCGTTGCATCATAATGATGGATTCCTGGCCACTCACATAGGAGATGTTTCCATTAGCATTCAGTTATACAGTGACAAGATTACTGTTGACTATACAGCACAGAAATACAAAATGTCATACAGGGAGTTAATGTTCAAATTGCTTGCAGGTGCAAAGCCTAATGGTTATGATTCTTACGCCTACCACATAAAAGACAAAAGCCACAAAGAGGTTATAATAGATATATTAACAACTTTATCCAACAATAAAGACAAGTTTGAAGAAATAGCGAACAGATAAAGATTGGCGGATGAAGAATGTGCTAATTTTGAGCGCATTACCGACCAAATTGAATACTACAATTAAAATGCTCTTATTATGGATAAATTGGCAGACTATAAATCTATGATTGATTTCCTTACAGAGGCTTATGCCCATCTTCAAAGTCTAAGGGCTGATGATATAAAGGAAGGCAAGAATATCAATGTTTTCTCCCTATGGAATAGTTTTTCTGGCATCACTGAGCCTATTCATAGTAAAATACTTCAATTTCTTCTGTCGCCGCATAACATGCACGGGCAGGGAAATCTATTCATCAATTTGTTGCTGAAACGTATAAACGTTGATTTCAAAGAAAATGAAGAATGGATTTCAACTGCTGAAAAAGGAAGGGTTGATATTATGCTAAAAAGGTATAGCCCTCATAGTATAATAATCATTGAGAATAAATCAAATGGAGCAGAAGATCAGCCCAGTCAACTGTATAGATACTGGTTTGAGAATATCCACCGCACCAATGATGATTTATGCCCAGAGTTTTATGCCCAGCATCAGGAATATAAGATTTTGTATTTAGTCCCTAACAAGTATAAATACGTTTCATCTAATTCATTACATCGGCCATCTTATCTATCGGAAACCATGCCTGATTATCTCCCTTTAACGCCAATAGTATGGTCATTCGAAGAAGAAGTCTCTGAATGGTTAAATGATTGCATTTCTTCATTACCTGAAGAAAACACCCCTCTTAGGAATTTATTAAATCAATATAAAGAATACTGTAAAACCCTATAAGAATATGGAAAATATAAAACAGATTATGGACTTGTTCGACAATGCAGAAAAATGGTCAGCATATATTGAACTTTCAAATTATCGAGTGAGTTTGGTTGAGTACCTTAAATCCACACTATGTCAGGAAATTCAAGCACTTGCAAATTATAAACTAAAGAATACAGGGTGGATATTTGAATATAACAATGATTTTCTAAACATATATCCAGAAGCAAGTAAACTTATTGCAGTGTTGATCGAATGGAAATTTTGGAACGAACCTTGGTACAGAAGAGGTGTTGGCATATGGGTAAATTATGATAAAACGGACTCTCGAAAAGTGTATGAAAAACTAAAAGAATTACGACACTCACTGCCTTTAGATGGATTTGAAGACAATTTGGAGAACCACGGTTGGTTTCCCTTCACAAAACAAATTCCAGCCTCGGTCTTTGGAGTTACTGACAAGGTGGAGTCTGTTGAGGAATGTCTATATATGGCAAGCGTCAACCCAAAGCAACTCTCTCTCAATATATGGCACAATGTGTTTGAACCATTTGCAACAAAAGAATATTCAGAACTATTCGCATCAGTAGTAAAGTAAATATGACGGATACACTTCAACTTAAACCCAAATCGGTCATTAGGACTTGTGGCATTTCGGATTTTTAAAAGAATGAATATAACTGGAATGCGCGAGGAGAAATTTACAGAAATGACAATCCAGAGTGTAAGTCAGAAAAACAACCTGATAGTATTGAAACTCTTATTGAAGTCTTGGATTCCTTAGCAAATGGACATTAATGCAGATCATAATGTTGCATATATGCAGCTTAATCGATTTTTGTATATTTCCAACACCAGCCACTACAAGGAGGTGCTTTCACGGGTTCAATCCGTGAAGCGCTCTCTTTGGATTGGCACAGCCGACATCAAAGACCTCTATGTGGAGGTGGGCAAGGAGAAGAAACCATTCCTTACTCTCTTAGCCCAACTCATACACAAGGGCGTGGAGGTTAGGCTCATTCATGCGAAAGAACCCGGTCCTGCTTTTCGGGAGGATTTTGATAAGTACCCTGTACTCTATGACAGCCTGGAGCGAATGCTTTATCCACGCGTTCATTTCAAAATGCTTATCTTCGACTGCAAAGAGGTGTATATTGGCAGCGCAAACCTTACTGGTGCCGGTATTGGCATGAAAAGCGAAGACAAACGTAACTTCGAGGCAGGCATACTGACTGATGCCCCTTCAATCGTTGAGCAAGCAATGAACCAGTTTGATGACGTATGGATGGGTAAATTCTGCAAAAGATGCAAACGCAGAAACTTCTGTATAGACCCTATCATAGCACTATAACAACAAAAATAAGTTTTTCTCAGGAGGTGCGCCCATAGTTGGCACACCTCCTTTGTTGTTTTGCACCCTAAACAATAATAGATAAAAAGCATGAAACGAAAAAAGAAAATGGAATCATTGGAGGCTTGGAGCCATAAGCATGACTTCCCGATAGAAGATGTGTGGAATACGGACAACACCATTGCCTGATTGTCCCCAGACTCAAGGCGTACAGAGCATTGGATAAGCATGGCTGTCCAGGAAATATTGACTCAATAGAAGCATGGAACAAGATCATCGACAAAATGATATTTGCCTTTGAACTCAATATGCACGTTTCAAAGCTTACTTTTGAACAAGAGAATGATTTTAAAGAAGGTTTTGAGTTGTTCTATAAGTATTACCGCAATTTATGGGATTAAGATATGGATATAAAACATGTATTTGAAGATTCACGCACAGTCATGCTGGAGGAAGACATTGCAAGAATAAACGAACATTGTCGATACTCTGATAATGAAAAACTGATGATGAAGTACTTGCTCGAAGAACGATACCGAGTGCTTTGTCATCTGACAGAATATGACGATGAGACGAAACGATTCCTCGTTGATTTCAATGATGCACTCCGAAAGGCTTGCGCCGAACTGTATCACCGAACGATGGCGGTCTATCAAGAATGCCTACAACGCGTGGATTACACCGAATACTTTGAAGTGGAAGGAAAGATATTCCTTAGTTACGAATATCCTGCACTCCACCCTATTCAGACAGAAACGGCAAAGCAGGTGTGGGATGCCCTCGCATGTGGTGGATTTTGTGCGCTCTATGACGATGGCTGCGCATGGTCTCTCCGTTTCAGCAGAGAGTGTTCACCAAAGCATAACGGATATGAGACTTTGGTGAATTGGCTGGGTATGGAAGACGAGAACGACAATTGGAATGAGGGGTTGGATAGAGAGTGGTCGAAAGATATACATCTTATACAGCCCTTCAATAATCTGTACGACCGTTGCTATTTCTCATTGTACGACCTCATTTATATCCGCTAGTTCAACCTGGAGGTGCATGTGGAGTTTGATGGTAAAGTAAAATATTTACCCCAAATCGATCATTAGGCCGTGCAAGCCCTAATGAATGATTTGGGTTAAAAGATACTACATCAGCTATCAGTCATACGAATAACCCATAAAACAAAAGGTATGAAAAGAATGGTCAAGGATAATGAGTTCTTTACCGATGAAATACCTGTGAAAGAGCATATTTCCCAGCTTATTGAGCTGATGAGTCAAGGACTATACGAGAAAGAACATATTATGGCTGTATCCTTATTGAGTGCCATTGCCGGCGAAAGCATATTCTTGCTTGGTCCTCCGGGGACTGCAAAGAGTATGGTGGCCCGCCGACTGAAACTTGTATTCAAGGGGGCCAAGTCTTTTGAATATCTGATGTCCCGTTTTTCTACTCCCGATGAAATCTTTGGTCCTGTATCTATCTCGAAATTGAAGGACGAGGATAAGTATGAGCGACTGGTTGACGGTTATTTGCCAGACGCAGAGGTCGTATTCCTCGATGAGATATGGAAGGCCGGTCCTGCTATTCAAAATGCTTTGCTTACGGCCATCAACGAGCGCATATTCAAAAATGGTACCGACACATTGCGCCTCCCAATGAAAGCCCTTGTTGCTGCCAGTAATGAGTTGCCGGCAGAGGATGAAGGTCTTGAAGCTTTGTGGGACAGATTTCTCGTGCGTATGGTCTCAAACTGTATCTCCTGTGAAAAGACTTTCTACAAGATGGTCAGGAGCAAGAGTATTGAAGAACCTACTATTGCAGAAAACTATCTTGTTGAAGATTCCCTACACCTCAAATGGTTAGCGGCTATTCATGAAGTTGAGATAACCGATGAAATTTGTCGCATAGTTACCCATATCCGTAAAATCATGACTGAGCAACAGAAGAAAGAGGAAATCACTACCTTGGATTACTACATTTCCGACCGCCGATGGAAGAAGATTTTCCATCTGATGCAGACATCAGCTTTCTTGAACGGGAGAAACGCCATAAATGTGACCGATAGCATACTCCTTATCCATTGCTTATGGAACAAAGTGGAAGCCATTCCTGTGGTGTTGGAGGCTGTTAGTTCCGCCATTACCGCTGATTTGGATGGGAAAATCACTCAAAATGTCAAGGCATTGGACAAACTCATCGACCAACTCTCTGCCAACATGCGACAAGGTCGTGTGCCTATTGATAGTGCAAAGGATGATTATGTGGTGATGAATTATTTCTACTATATTGTAGAAGGATTCCAAAAAGAACCTTGCTTGTTCGCTCGTTTCGACTATAATCATATTGACACAAAGAAATCAAACGATGGCATACTCTATTATGAAGAGAAAAGCAAAAGCTGGATAATCCATGCCATTTATACTGGTGCACCTTTCGATTATAAGAAGTCGTCGAATGGTAAGAATACGAAGATTAAACTGCAAAAATGTAAGGACGGCATTATGGTGGATGGTATTCCATACTTGTTCAAAAAGAAAGGCTGGGGCACTTTCATTTCTAAGTCAGAAGTTCCGACTTCAACATCTGCCGACATCATATTTCTTGAGTGCGCCTCCATAAGGAACGATTTTGAGCACCTTAAAACGCTTTTCTATAAGGACTGCAATCTGTTTGTTTCTGATGATGACATCAAGTTGATTGGTAAGCAACTGGACAAAACGGAGAAGGCACTAAAGAATTTAGAAATCAAGGTTCAGAACACCAAACTATTGATGTTGCGCTGATGGAAAAGGATGAGTATATTGGCCAAAGAATAACCGTCTATAGTGAGGCGTTCGACTTTTACATGGATTGCGGCCTGATGCCCGACACTGTGCCAGATGGCGACCTGTTAGCCGGGTACATGAGATCTGTAATCGATGCCAATCCGCAGTTGGATAGCCAAGACTCCACCTGGAAGGACGTGTTGAAGAATGACCTGTTGGCTTTCTTATCAGCACTCCTTGGTGCATTCTTTGCGGTAGAACAATCATACCAGAAAGAAATGGATTTCATTGAACGGTTCCAAAAAGCAGAGCTCGAACAGCAGCGCGAAGCCTGGCCACCTGTATATAAGCATATTAAGGAGAATTATGCTCCTGCGGATGTAAACATCGATGGATATGTAGAACAATTCAAAGTCCATGAAACACAGGATGTCATTGATGCTATAACAGAAGACTGGAGGAAAGCTGCCGACAAACAGTTGAACCAAAGGGAAGAACGACTGTTGGAACAAAACAAAGACTGGTGGGTACGGCGTATGCGCGATTGCGGACAACGTGACTATAAACGGCTAAAGAAGATTGACCAGATGTATTATCGTTACCCTGTGTTGCAGGAGATAGTCCGCATTATCGGGCGCGAGCAGCCACAGCGTAATGACGAGTATAATGATATAGTCTTGAAGTATATGCCAATACTGCTGTCAAATACAACGACAACAACAGAGATAGAGCAAATTTCGATTGGCAACAATCTGTCTCATGTAATTCCTACTGAGATTGCCACTCTGTCAGAGGTGACGACTGACATGATGTTCTTCAAAAAGTTTGCGGAGCGACAGTTGCAAATCTTTGCCAACAAACCACCGATGACAGTCCAGGACAAACAAGCGCAAGAGAATCAGACAAAACCACGTTTGGAAAAAGGCCCGATTATCGTGAGTGTCGACACAAGTGGATCTATGATGGGCAAACCGGAGAAGTTGGCTCGCTGCCTATTAATGCAACTTCTTCGTTTGGCAAAGAAACAAAAGCGCAAATGTTTTGTCATTACCTTTTCTGTGAGGGCAAAGGCGTTGGAACTCACAAAACCTGCCAATTGGGGGATTTTGAAGAAGTTCTTGGAAGAAGGATTCTGCGGTGGCACCGATGGAGAACAGATGCTTGCCGCTGCCCTTAATGCACTACAGACAAAAAAATTCCGCATGGCTGACGTGTTGATTATAAGCGACTTCTTTTTTCCGCTTCCCATATACAAGACGCGTAAACTCATGGAAACGGAACATGCGAAAGGAACCAGATATTACGGATTGCAAATAGGAGAAACAAAGAATCCGTATGACAAAGTGTTGGATAAAATATGGAAACTTAGTGTATGACAAAGACTGGAACATTTTTTATCGATGAGAATATGAGGCTTAATTGCAAGCACTTCTGTCCATTGATGCACAAAGTAGACTATGATATTTTGCTATTAGAGTCTAAACTCTGCAAGAGATGCAAACGCAGAGCCTTCTGTATAGACCCAATCATAGCAATATAACAACAAAAAAAAAGTTTTTCTCAGGAGGTGCGCCCACAGTTGGCACACCTCCTTTGTTGTTTTACAATCAGAAAATATAAAGCGCTAAAAAATGAACAACAGAAAATTAATAACAATGGAAAGTGTTTTAAAATCTGACGTATTTAAAGAATGCCACTATGAACTACCTATCATATTAGGCAAAACTGCTATTACAAACGAAATTATTATAAAAGACTTAACAAGGCTGCATCACATCTTAGTAGGAGGTTCTACTGGCCAAGGGAAAACCACTTCTTTACATGCGATGATCACATCTTTAATCAACAAGAGGCAACCGTCCGAGATGCGATTGGTTTTAATCGCCCCGAAGCGTTGTGAATTTAACAAGTATGCTTACATAGGTAAAAACTATCTTGCCGAAATTCCCAGTGTATCAGACTTGATACTAACTGACAATACAAAAGCGACACAAGCTCTGAAGAATTTGTGCGACATAGTGGATAATCGTCACAAGCTGCTGAAGATGGCTGACGTGAGGAGTATTCAGGAATATAATGAGAAGTACAAAAATGGAGATTTGAGCAATGGGGCAGGTCACGACTTTATGCCATACATAGTAATAGTTGTGGATGAGTTCGGAGAGTTGATGATCGCAAGAGGCAAAGAGGCAGAAGTCCCGATGGCTCGATTGGCTGAGATTGGTCACCGTGTTGGCTTACATTTAATTATTGCTACGCAGCGCCTTGTCCCTAATGTGATCACTGGAGTCATCAGGGCCAATTTCCCCACACGTATAGCATTTAGAATAGCCACCAGCTATGAGAGCCGAATGATTATAAATAGTAACGAAGCAACCCAACTAATGGGAAATGGCGACATGATGTTCGCTTCAGTAGACGAGAAGATACACGTGCAAGGAGCATTCGTTGAATAACGTGAAACATCGTAACGCGAGTTAGATGAACTCTGTCACCCTGCACGGGATGGCTCATTTGAGGCATCACCACCACCAGTCATTTTGAATTATATTGACTATACTCATAGGAAATGATTCCTATATGCGGAAAGTGAGTGTGGATGTAGACATGGGAATTCACTATTTATATCTCAATAACATCATTAAATAATAATTTTCTGAAAATAATTCAAATTCACGAAGGCAATGCCCATAGTTGGCACACCCTATGCTGACCTTCGCTTCATCAAAACATTTAAACTTATTATATGATGGAACAAAAAACAAACGACGATTTCATGCGTAATATCCTCATAGAGGAAGCATGGAAAAAGTTGTCCAGTAATTTTTCGTGGAGCGAAACTCTACTCGAAAAATATCAGAACTGCGTTGATTGGAATAGTATTTCCTCAAACTACAACATCCAGTGGACAATTCCTATGATTACCAAGTTTTCCAAACGAATCAATTGGAGTACTTTCTCGGAATGTAACAATGACACAGTCTTACTACCAGAAGTAATCGAGGCTTTCAAGCACAAATGGGATTGGCATGAATTATCGGGCAACCCAAACGTTCCTTTCACCGATGAACTTCTGGAAAAATATGCAGAATTGTGGGATTGGAACGAAATTATTGGTATTTGGGGGAATTCTATCTATGAAGACAAGGGTATTGACTTCTACGATAAGTTTCAGGAATACATCCCTGCTAGCAAACTCCAAAACTCAGCTCTATGGAACGAAATGGTTGAGCAACAGAAAAAGATACTCATTAAGGACATTATTTCATAAATCTTAATTCAACAAATTATGGCACTTTGGAAAATTTCAGTTAAGAACAGCGGTAATGCCGCTTGTATGAACAAGAGACAGCGCCTTGAAAAAGGCATGTTTGTCGAAACGAGCACCACAACAACCACACCGCCTATCGGTGTGACTCGTGAACAACCCATGCTTGCTCAATTATTCATGAGCAAATATGGCATCGAGATTGACCCTCACCACATGAACCTGTCACATTTCAATTGTGAGAAGATAGGTTGATACCATTCGCTTGGTAAAATGGATGTTTGGACAGAATTGGGAAACCAACTGACCAAACATCCATTTTCTTTATCACCTCAGCCAACAAGAAGCATTGCAAAAATCATGAGGGGAAAGTGGGCTTTTGGTTAATTTATTCGTAACTTTGTTTTTGGTTAAACGAATATGGAATTATGACGAAAAGATTATACTTTTTGCTTGCGTTGCTTCTGTGCATCTGCACGATGGACGCAGCCAAGGCTACGGTTGTGAAGAATGCTTCGTCGATGACGCGTACCGGCATTTACCACATCACTAAGGAACTGAAAGCCAACAATATCAAAATCGGCGATGGCTCTACCATCATTTTCGCTGGCGGACGCATCACGGGTGCCACTATCAAGGCTCGCAACTTGAAAGTGGTGGTTCCCGATGGCAAAACGTATTTCAACGGCTGTCGGTTGTCGGGCAATATCGTCAACTCCAAACTGAAAGCCACCAACTTCGGTTGCAAGGCAGATATGCGCACGCTGAGCAAAAGCAATTGGACCTACAAAGGCTTGCCTCGGCAAACGCTCAAATACCGCACCGGCACCGACAACTTCAAGGCTATGGCGTGCATTGCCACTTTCCTCAGCGGTAGCACTAATGTGGATTTTGAATGGAACGGCAGTTTCTTCACCGCCCATCAGCCATCGGCAGCCATCTATGCCCCACCCTTTATCAGAATTGAGAGTTGTAAAAATTTGGCGATGCACGGCGGCACGCTGATTAGCGGCATTCGCTTTATCGACTGTAGCAACATCGAGGTGAGCGATATGCGCTTTGTGGGCTATCACGAATGTCACGACTTTCCTGCTATCCACATTTCGGGAAGCCCTGCGAAGGCAATCAAGGTGAACGGCGTGGCATATTCCGTGGCTCGTGGCGGAAAATACGAATGGGCTAACAACTGCTACTACTACGGCACCGACGGCACAAAAGACCTCGGTTTGGCGGCTGAAGGCATCATTTTCGACACAAGTTCGCCAAAAACCTCTTGCACAGGCATCAATGTGCACGATTGCCACTTTGAAATGCGGCTCAATGGTGTGGTGCTCGGCATGAAGCGCACCAACTATAACCAGGTGGGCAAAGTGAGTGGCGCAAAAATCACCAACTGCACTTTCTCGCACCATTATTTCCAGCCAATAGGTATGCACGCCGAAAATGTGGTGGTGGAAAACGTGAGTGGCGACTATGCGCTCCAGCCCATCGACATCTCCACCCTGTCGCACAATGTGGTGGTGCGTGGTGCTTCGTTCACCGACCTTTTCTACGGACCAAAGCAAGAGGCGGAACCTGCCTACGCCAGCCAGTCGTACAACAACCGCATTGAGAACAGCAGTTTCACCATCAACAGGAAATACCACCTCATCGGGATGGACAGTTACGCCCTGAATGCGGCGGAAGGCAAAGTTGGCGACACGTTTATCGTTAAAAACTCCACTTTCAACTTCTTCACCGACACCTACGGCACTTTCGTGGTGCGCACCTGTGCCGACCGCGTGCGCTTTGAAAACTGCAAGTTGAATATCAACCTCAAGAAACAGACCGACGGCAGCAGCCCCTACTGCATCATGAGCATCTTTGCCGCTCTTGCCACTAAAGCCACCAGTCCGAAAGTGGAACTGGTGAACACCGACATCGAAATCAACGGCGCAGCATCTTCAAGCGCAGGACGCATTTCCAACCCATTTGCCTACCTGTTCAGCAAAATCGGGGCAAAATCCTATTCCGTCAGCCTCGAACAGTGCAATATCCACGGCACGGCAAGGGTTGATTGGAGCCTTTTCGAGCAAATGGAATCGGTCAGCATCAGCAATTCACAAATTTCAATCGGCGGTTGCGACCACCACGGCTACTACATCAACGCGCCCAAACGCCTGCAAATCACAGGCACCACCTTCACAGGCCGACTTGGAAAATACAACACCCTCGTGGGCGTGCCCAATGTGAAAGACTACAGTCACAGCATCGACAACACCACAGTAGATGCAAGCGTGAGCAAACTGTTCACCACATCGCCCGACCGCCGCCGCACCCGCATCGACAACGTGCGCACCCGCACCACCAACCGCCCCATTACTAAATAAAGGCGACTTTCCACCAACAATGCCTCAAATGAGCACAATTGCCTTATAACCACAAAAATGGAGGTGGGTCGTGCATTACGACACACCTCCATTTAATATCATGTGAAGGGTGGGTGGGGGTTAGTCTTTTGCTTCCCAGCCGAGTGCTGATGCGCCGAGGATTGCTGCGTCGGCATCTTTCATTTCGCTGAGGATAATCTTGGTCTTGCCCTTGAAGTTGCGGAGAATGTTACGGTCATAAGATTCTCTCACTGGCTTCATGATGAGTTCGCCACTCTTGGTTAAGCCACCGAAGAGAATGAACGCCTCTGGGCTTGAGAATGTGCAGAAGTCGGCAAGTGCTTCACCGAGAATGTTGCCGGTGTATTCGAAAATTTCTTTAGCGAGGGCATCGTCTTGGATTGCGCAGTCATACACATCTTTAGAAGTGATTTCGTCGATAGGAATTCTGCGAAGGAGAGAATCTTCTTTGCGGATTTCGAGGAATTCACGAGCGGTGCGAGCCACACCATTTGCAGAGCAGTATGCTTCCAGGCAGCCGCAGCGACCGCAGCCACACATACGACCGTTGGTGCGCTTCATAATCACGTGACCGAGTTCGCCAGCGAAACCGTCGTGACCGTAAACCATCTGGCCATTTACTACGATACCGCTACCCACACCTGTGCCGAGGGTAATCATAATAAAGTCCTTCATACCTCGAGCTGCGCCGTAGGTCATTTCACCGATTGCAGCGGCATTAGCATCGTTGGTCACGATACATTGAATGCCGAACTTGTCGGTGATGAGTTGTGCCAGTGGAATTGGGCAAGGCCAAGGCAAGTTGGCGGTGTCTTCAATCATGCCAGTGTAGTAGCTGCTGTTAGGCGCGCCGATACCGATACCTTGCACTTTGCCCACTGCGTTGTTCTCTTCGAGAATGCGAGTGATGGCTTCGTACAATTCATCGATATAATCGTTGATGTCGGAGTGTTTAGCTGTTTTGATAGAGCTGCTTGCGATCACATTACCGCGAGCGTCAACCAGGCCGAATGCGGTGTTAGTGCCACCCATGTCGATACCAATTACATAAGGTTTTGCCATGTCGTTGTAATTATATAATAAGTTTATGATTTAATGAGTTGTTTAATATTACAAAGTTATTAATTTTTATTTAGATAATGAAGTACAGAAATCCATTTTTTTACAATTCCAAAATTTTCAATAAGTTTTATCGGACCAATTCTATACTTAGTGCAAGATTTCAAAAATATCTGATAGGTCCGATAGGTCTGATAGGTCCGATTTGTCCGACCAATTTCAATAGTGGTCATCGGTTGTTGCGGAAATCAGTCCGAGCTTTATACATGAGTTCTTTAATGCCGCCTTGCTTAACAAATTGGTCTTGTTGAACAACCAGTAGTTTGCTTAACATATACATGCACTGATAAATCAGAGAAATCATTACATTACAATATTCTTCAGCAGAATACCTGTCGGTAAACTCCTGTGGGTTGGTCATGAATCGCTCACTTTGAAGATATTCTCGAAGCGCTTTGGTTCGGGAGTGGTTCTTATCCCATTTAGCAAGGTGGTGTTGGCGGAGATAATCTTCATAATCAAGCAACAGTTCTTCAAGCGAGGCTCTTGCAACATTTGTGAGCTTGATTTCTGTTTCTTTAGAAGTGATTGACGCAGAACTTCCTTCTGCTATGTTTTGTTTGCCTGAGCGCGCTGCTTGTTCCATCTGGTCGCAGGTGCGAGAATTTCGAGGCACAAATCGCTTCACAAACAGCACCGAAAGGTCGCATATTATTTCAGCAATTTGGTAAGCCTTTAGTTTTCTATAGCCTCCACCAGTAGGAAGAAAGTTGTTGCTCATGACGATGTGGTTTGTTTATTAATGAAATTAGGATTATGGGGAAATCGGACCTATCGGACCTATCAGACCTATCCGACTTGTTGGACTTGTGAGTGGGATTCCTGTCGATGGGATTTAGTTAGAAGGTCATGGAGAGGCGGGCGGAGATTTGGCGGCGGGTGAGGTAGTTTGGCACGGCGTATTGAATGTTGTGTACGTCGGTAATCCAGTAATAGCTGCTCACGTTGGAAATGTCGAGGAGGTTGAACACGTCCACTCCCAGCCAAATGCTCTTGAATTTGCTCAAGAATCCGCTTGTTGGGCGGTTTTCGCGTCCCACGAGTTCGTAACTCAATCCCACGTCAACGCGCTTGTAGGCAGGCTGACGGAAGAATCCTTCCGAGCGTGTGCGGTTGGGTGCGGCTGTTGGCAAACCTGCGCTAATCACACCCTTGAGACTGAATTTCAGGCGTGGAATCTTTGGGAAATAGTCGGTGAAAAACAGCGAGAAACTATATCGCTGGTCGGTAGGCATTGGCACACTGATTCCTTTCTGGGTTTCGTTTGCCTTCATCAGTGAGAAGCAAACCCACGAGTCGGTGCCTTCCACAAACTGACCGAAGAGTTTCATGTCGATACCAGCGATGTAGCCCTTGCCGTCGTTGTTGCCGGCATACACCACTTTCAGGTTGTCCACCTCGTAGGAGTTGAGGTTGGCGAGATTCTTATAGTAGAGTTCGGCGGTGAACTTAAACGGGCGGTTGATGGCACGGAAAGTGTAGTCGCCACCGATAATGATTTGCGTGCTTCGCTGCGACTTGATGTCGGGGTTGAGGGCGATGTAGCTGTTGCCCACCGAGTCAACCTTCTGAATGCGGTATTCCTTGTAGAAAGGCGCTTGATAATACACGCCGCCAGCCAAACGGAGCGTGAGGCGTGTGTTGCGTGCTGGCACATAGCCCACGCTGAAACGTGGCGAAATGAGCGTTTCCTTATTGAAATCCCAATGCGACACTCTCACACCAGCGTTGACCGAAAGCACGCCATTGCCCATATACAGCTTGTAGGTGTCTTGCAAAAAGGCTGCGAAGCGCGAGGTGTGAATGTCGTTTTTCGACGCCATGCTGTAAATCACGTTCACCTCGCCGGGGTAGTGAGGAAGTGAATAGCCGGCAGAGTCGCGCCATTGCCACTCGCGGCTGCGCTCGTAGATGTCGTCGCGGCGATAATTGAAGCCGTAGCTGAAATTGTTGTGGCTGATAGAGGTATTGCCCTTCAAACCGATGCTCAGCACATTGATGCGGAGGCGGTTGCGAGCGTGCTCGTGGTATTTGCCCACGCCGAGTTCGCCACGGTTGCCGTCGGTGGCACCGCCAGCCTGGTCGAGCCAGTATTCGCCGTGAATGTCATAAGCCACCAGTTCGTTGGTCTGGTAAGCCGAGCCGATGAGCGAGAAACTGTTACCCTTGTTGGGCTTGAAGTCGAGCGACATGGCCCCGAAGAAAGTTTGGAACTTGTCGTGCTCCTGACCGTCGAAATACACGAGGAAGGTTTTGGCGTTGGTCGATGTGCCGAAACTTGTCTCGCGGTTCTTGGGAATGAATTTGTAGTCGTTGAGCGCCACGTTGCCGAGAAACGATACCTTGAACTTATTGGAGGGTTTCAGCACAATGTGGGTTTGATAGTCGAAATATTGCGGGTCGTATTCGCCCTTGGTGTCGGTGCCGCCGAGAAGCGAGGAATTGCGCTTGTAGCGCACACCGTGGAGCATAGAAAACTTTTTAGTGGAAGTGCCGAGCGCCAAACTTCCGCCTTGCATACTTGCGGAAAATGCGCCCTCAAATGCCTCTGGCTCCTTGTAGGTGATATCGAGTACCGACGACATTTTGTCGCTGTATTCGGCGTTGAAACCACCTGTGCTGAACGCCACCGAGCGCACCATATCGGGGTTGATGACGCTGAGGCCCTCTTGCTGTCCCGAACTCACCAGTTGTGGGCGATGCACCTCTATGCCGTTGATATACACGCTGTTCTCGTCGTAGCTACCGCCACGCACCATATACTGCGAACTCATCTCATTCTTGGAACTAACGCCAGCCTGCGTGGCGATAATGGCTTCCACGCTGTTGCCCGACGCATTGGGTGCCATGTGCATCGACTCAATGTCGACACTTTGCAGCGTGTTAGTCTGCTTTTTAAATTCCGTGATTTGCACACCCTCCAGTTCAATGGATGAACTGTAGAGTTTGGGATTGATGCTCACGGTGCCTGTGGGCTTGAGCAACTGGCGGCGCACGGTGCTGTAGCCCAGACAGGAGAACACCACCATCACGGTGTCGCGCGTGGGTGCGCTGATTTCATACCTGCCTTTGGTGTCGGTGTTCACACCGATAGCCGTGCCAGCGATTTTCACAGTGGCAAATTCGATAGGTTGCCCCTTCTCATCCACCACAGTACCAGTGATTTTCACCTGAGCCATTGTGGTGATGGCAGTGAGCAGCAGAAGAAAAAAGAGGAATATTTTGTTGAAGATATTATTTGTATTCATTTGCGTGCATATTTGATTGATGCGCGAAAATAAATCGCACATTATTTATTATAACGCAAAATGTGGTCATAAATTGTATTCTTCTTTCAAAAAGGCGCACAATCGCCATAATCGTTTAGCGAACGAAACCAGGGTCGATGTTGCGAGGGTCGGTGGGGTCGGGCCTGTTATATTCTTCCATCGGGTCGGGTTGTGGAGCTCTAAACGTAACGGGAAGCGTGTACCACACATCCACTGGCTCGCCGTTTCTTGTGCCAGGTTTGAATTTAGGCAAGCGTTTCACCACACTAATCACAGCCTCGTCGAATGGGCGGAATAGAGACTGCTCAATTTGTATCGAGTCGACATCGCCAGTTTTGGTGACGAGAAAACGCACCACACACCGTCCACTCACCTTAATCTTTGCAGATATTTCTGGATAAACCATATTGTCGGCAAGAAACTTCATCAGTGCCGCATTGCCGCCTGGAAATTCTGGCATTATTTCAACGTTTCCTGCCGAATCCACAAAGCAAGGCATCGAAGATACTGGGACGCTTGATGCAAGCTTAAACGATATGGGCAGTGTGTACCACACATTCACGAGAACGCCGTCTTGCTTGCCTGGCGAGAATTTGAGCGTGCGCGCCACTCGTGCGGCTTCCGCGTCACATTCTGGGCTTACCGACCGAAGCACTTTCACTTCTCCCACATTACCATCCTTGGTGATGACGAACCGCAAAACGCATTTTCCTTGTTTGCCGCTTTTCAACGCCGTCTCAGGATATTGCAAGTGCTCGCCTATATAGCGCATCATTGCTGCATTGCCACCCGGAAATTCAGGCATCACATCACAGCTGTTATAGATGATAGAGTCTGAAACCGCGTCGGTTTGAGCGTGCGCGCAAACCACGGCGCATACGCAAGTCAGAAAAAGAAGTAAAAATTGCTTCATAGTTTTGTATTTTTTTACCGTGAAATATAATGATATTTAGTAATTTATTGATGTCAGTAATCAATGAGGTGGTGAGAGCATCTCAAAACATGGTTTCTCCACCACCTGTTATTCCTTTAAACGAGAATTCTGGATGCGTCATATTGTAATTGTCTTCTGTGTTATAGTAATTTACAATTCGATAAAATGCATACATCAACACTGATTTAGTTACTTTAAGCACATTATGATTCTCCATAACCTTCTTCTCCTTTTTTTGCATAAAAAATATGCTTAGTGTACATTTGCAATCATGTTAGTTTCGTTGCATGCAAATATACACATTAATATCATGTAACACAAAAATCCCCCTACAAATTATACACCCGAAGAAAAAGACATCTTCACCACCAGCATAAAACCTGTTAGGGAGTGAGTAATGGGTAGCTTTTTTCAAAGGGCTTTTTAGGTGAGAAAAATAGGAATCGGCTCAAAAATGTGCTTTTTTGGGTGATTATCGGTTCGGCTTGAGCCGATAATTCATAAAAAATGCTTAAATTTGAACCGATTTAAATGTTTTTGGTTATGGATGCACAAAGAGAAATACTTCAATACCTCCATTTTCACCCGTTGTGTACTCGTGAAGAAATTAAAGTGGGCATGGCTTTCGAAGGGAGCGACGCCACTTTAAAGCGCTTGCTGAAGGTGGCCATTCAGAATGGCGATATCGTGGTGGAAGGCAAGGCGAGAGCAACGAGGTACAGACTTTCGGATGTGGCACATATTTTAATGCCACTCAATCTGGATACATATTTTTCGCAAGATGTAGACGACCGCCAAGTGCAGACTTCTTTTAATTTTCATCTCATTTGTGAACAGTTGCCTAACGTGCCGTTGTTCACTGCTGGCGAGCTTGACTTGCTTCAAGGTCTGCAATCGGAATTTCGTCAGCATGTAGGCGAAATGAGTGAATGCGAATATCGAAAAGAAATGGAGCGACTTGGAATTGATTTGAGTTGGAAATCTTCGCAGATAGAGGGGAATACCTATTCGCTGCTGGAAACAGAGCGACTGCTTCGTGAGAGCCAAGTGGCCGATGGCAAGACGAAAGATGAGGCAGTGATGCTGCTAAATCATAAAAAGGCTTTGCGGTTCGTGCTGGATAATCCTGACTATCTGCATCAATTGAGTGTGAGCCACATTGAGGATATTCATCAGTTGCTTACCGAAGGTTTGTCGGTTGACCGTGGCATTCGACATCGTCGTGTGGGCATTACCGGCACAAATTATCGTCCGTTGGACAACGAGTTTCAAATTCGTGAGGCTATGCACGACACTTGCAATCTGATCAATGGGAAAGAGTGCGTTTTTGAAAAAGCACTTCTCACGCTTGTGCTACTTTCTTATATTCAGGCATTCACCGATGGCAATAAGCGCACAGCTCGCATCACAAGCAATGCCATTTTGATTGCTAATGGGTACTGTCCTCTGAGTTTTCGCACGGTGAGTTCCATCGACTATAAGAAAGCAATGCTCATCTTCTATGAGCAGAACAATCTTCATGCTTTTAAGCAAATTTTTATCGACCAGTTCCAATTTGCTGTGAAAGAGTATTTCTAAGCAAGGAGATAGAATATAGCCGCGATTCGGGACAAGAGTCTGTTATGGGGCGGTGAGGAATGAGGCGGTGGCTTTTACAGCTTCGCGGAAAGCGGTGGGCTGGCCGGGAACTGTGATGAAAAGATGTGTGGCTGTGGGGTACACATGATAGCGAAGTGGGTGGTTGAGGCGTTGCAGTCTTTGTGCCAGTTCGGCTGTTTGGTCGAATAAAATGTCGTGACCAGCAGAGATGATGAGCACTGGTGGCAATGCTTGAAGTGCACAGTCGCTTGCCAAGCCTACCGACACCAGCGGATTGTGTGTTTCGGTGGTGGCGTAAGCCTCGTTGAAGGCTTCGAGCAGTTCGGCATCGTTGCCATAGCCTTTGGAGTAAGTGAGCCACGATGCTGAGGGCTCTGTAAACAGTTTGGTGACAGGATAGATAGGAATCACCTTGCATACCCCAGGCACCGACAGAGCAGTGGCTAATGCCAAATTTCCTCCAGCACTGTCGCCGCCTATGGAAACCTGTGTAGAATCACAACCCCATTCTTCGGCGTGCAGCTTCAGATAAGCGAAAGCCTGTTGGCAATCAGTGAGAGGTGCAGGAAATGGGTGTGAGGGCGCAAGGCGGTAGTTGAGAGCCGCCACACAGCAGTCGGCCTCTAAAGCCAGTGAAGCACAAAAGCGTGCACAGCTGTTGATACTGCCAAAACACCAACCACCGCCATGCAGGTAAAGCAATAGTTTACGCTTGCCAGTAGCAGGCTTTGTGGGAGTGAACAAGCAAATATCGGAAGTGGGGAAAGTGGCTGTAATGCCATCGGGCAACGTGGGTGCTTGGTTGCGACTTTGGCGAATTTGCACGAGAGCTGCGTCATCGCCCTTCATTGCTGCTCGCACAGCCAGCATTTGCGTGTGCTGCAATCCTGGTTTCATATTTGCCAAAAAAGCACATTGCTCTGTGAGCATTTTCTGCTGGGTTTCTTCGCTTGGATAATAGGTTTGCCCATGTGAGCAAATGCCAGAAAATGTAAGCAACAGTGTGCAGAGTATGCGTATAGCCACTTTTATTGAGCGCATTAGTATTCCACTTTGGTTTTGGTGTAGCCGTGTTCTCGGCGGTATTTGCGCACGTCGCGGAAGAGATCGGTGGCGTAAACGAAGTTGTTGAGGTCTTCGTTGTCTTGGTCGTAGATTTCGTCTTTGGTGCCCACCCAGCCGATGTGGCCTTTGTTGACGAAGATGATGTTTTCGCCAATACCCATCACCGAGTTCATGTCGTGGGTGTTGATGATGGTGGTGATGCCAAATTCGTGGGTGATGTCCCAAAGCAGCTGGTCAATCACGATAGAGGTTTTGGGGTCGAGACCGGAGTTTGGTTCATCGCAGAACAGGTATTTGGGGTTGAGGGCGATGGCGCGTGCAATGGCGGCACGCTTCTGCATACCACCCGACAGTTCGGCGGGATATTTGTTCTCGCTGCCAGTGAGGTTCACACGGTCGATACAGAATTGCGCACGTTCGCGCTGCTCCTCTGGGGTCATGTCGGAGAACATCATCAGTGGGAAAATCACATTGCCCATCACGGTTTCGCTGTCGAAGAGCGCAGAACCCTGAAAAAGCATACCTATTTCCTTGCGTATGCCTTTCAGCTCGTTGCGGTTCATTTTGGTGATGTCGCGTCCGTCATATAGGATTTCGCCATGCTCTGGTTTGAAAAGCCCCACAAGGTTTTTCACAAGCACGGTTTTACCCGAACCACTCTGACCGATAATCAGATTCACCTTGCCGTCGTAGAACTTGGCGCTGATGTCGTGCAGCACCTGACGGGTGCCATTGTCGAAAAATTTATCGAGATGTTTTACTTCAATCATAATTTGTGGCCTCCTGCGCCTTGTGGGTTTACATCAATAAAAGTTTGGTGAGAATCACGTCGCTCACGAGAATGATAATGTTGCTCATCACCACCGCGTCGGTACTGGCTTTGCCCACTTCCACGGAGCCGCCTTTCACGGTGTAGCCATAGTACGATGAGATACTCGAAATCACGAAACCGAACACCAGCGACTTGATGAGGGCAAACCAAACGTTGAACTGCACGAAATCGGTCTGAATACCATAGATGAAGGTATCGGGATCGAGAATGCCGGTAAAGCATACTGCCCAGCCGCCAAACAGCGCAGTGGCCATGGTGATAATCACAAGGAATGGCATGATGGTGACCAGTCCCAGCACTTTAGGCATAATCAGATAGTTGGCTGAGTTCACGCCCATGATGTCGAGTGCGTCGATTTGCTCGGTCACTCGCATGGTGCCAATCTCCGAGGCAATGTTTGAACCGATTTTACCCGACAGAATCAAACAGAGAATGGATGAAGAGAACTCCAGGAGAATGATTTCGCGGGTAGAGAAGCCCACAGTGTAGCGTGGCAGAAGCGGACTCTCCATGTTGAGCTTGATAAGAATGGTGCACAAGCAGCCAATGAAGAGCGACACAATGAGAATAAGCGGGATAGAGTCGATACCCAGCTTAGATATTTCGTTGAGGTAGCGGCGGAAGAATTCTTTCCATTTCTCAGGCACACTAATGCTGCGCCACATCAGGGTGCAGTAGTCGCCAAACGCTTCCAATCCTTTAATTATAATCATAATTTACAAATATAGCACATCTATATTATAATGCGAAAACTAAATGCCACATTGGTGACTTATGGACTAATATTACTCCCTACTTTACCAAATTCACTTCTTCAAAGGCACACGGTGAACCACGCCACCCTTGTTCACGCCCGGCTTGGGAGCGTAGAGCTTCTGCTGTGGTGCAGACTTCACTTTGTCGGGGCCGCCTTTGGCTGGAGAGCCCGACTTTTGCGCGGCTGACATGCTCTGGTTGCGGCTGACGAACTTTTGCGAATTGATGTTGGAGTAGATTTTCCGGTCGAGATGTGTGCGCACCAGCGAAATGCTGTCTAAGAACGCAACCACCGAGTGGCTTGCCACATTGTAGTGGATATATCCGAAAATGCGACGCACATTGCGTGTGGAGTCGGTCTGGAGAGCCAGCTCCGTCCAGCCGTTGAGCGATGCGTTGCGACTGGCAATCGACACGGTGCCATCGGCATATTCAGCGGCAAGCATCAAGCCGAAGGTGTTGTTGAAACTGAGCATCTTCATACCGAGCAAGTATTTGTCGCCCTTGCGGTGCTCGCCGTCGGGGTCGAAATCAAATGCGAAATATCCACGCTTCAATCCGGCTGTGAGCATCAGTGAGCGGTCGTCGTTCCAGATGTCGGCTGTGTCGCCCTTGGTGGCATACATCTTGTGCTTTTGCGCGTCATCGGCGGCGCTCTTGTGCTCTTGTGGAGCATTCGCCATTTCAGCCGTAAGTTCCTTGTTGTCGTCTTGCAGGCGCATCATCACCTTCTTGTGCACGGTGTTGTAAGCCTCGAAATTGGTGGCATACCACACCAGCGACGAGTCGTATTCGGCTTGGGTGATGCCATGCTTCTGAAACAGCGACTGCTTCGCCACACGCTTCACCGAATCGGAGGGGAACGCCTCTGGATTCATATCGATGATGGCTTCAAGGCGATACAGGTCGTAGAGGAAATCGGCTAAATCACTCTCCTTGATGATGCCGTCAGGAGCCTTGTCGCACCCGGTAAGGAGTACGGCAAGAGTGGCAATGAGTATGAGTAGTTTTGATTTCATCTGTCTTGTTTGGCACACATATATAATAATAGAGATTGTGGCATTATTGTGCGGTGTCGCCGTCTTCAGTTTTTTTATTGTCGTCTTCAGCCACGAGGTGCTTACTGTAGAAGCACACCAGCAGAAACACGCTCACCGACAGGCAAGCATCGGCGAAGTTGAACACGGGTTGGAAAAACTCCGAGCCACCGAGCAGGGGCACCCAGTCGGGCCATGTGAAAAGTGGGAAATAGAACATATCCACCACACGACCGTTGAAAATGCTCGCATATCCGCCATCGGGAGGAAACATTTGAGCCACGGTCACGGGAGTCGATTCGCTGAAAATCTGCCCGTAGGCGATGCAGTCGATCACATTTCCGAGCGCACCGGCTGTGATGAGCGAAATACACACCAGATAGCCTGTGGGAATGGTGGTTTTTTTGCAAAGTCGGGTGATATAGTAAATCAGCAGTCCCACGGCTATGATACGGAACCAAGTGAGAAACAGTTTAGGTCCCCATTCCATGCCGAACGCCATGCCGTTGTTTTCCACAAAGCGCAGAATGAACCAATCGGTAATGCGCAAGTCTTCATAGAGGGCGAAGCTGCACTTCACCCAAATTTTAATGGTCTGGTCGATGATGACCACCGCCGCTATAATGATAGCGGCAATCCAGCCTTTAGAGATATGTGGGTTGTTCACTGTCGTTACCTTCTCTTTTTAGGTTTTTGTGTTGCCTCAATTTCCTTGCCTTCTACCGACAGGGTGGTGTGAGGCACTGCCAACAGACGACCCTTAGGAATAAGCTTACCTGTGACACGGCAAATGCCATAAGTGCCTTGCTCGATACGCACGAGCGCGCCTTGCAGCTTCTTGATGAACATCATCTGACGCTCAGCATTCATGCTTGCCTGCTCCTTGCTCATGGTGGAAGCTCCATCTTCAAGAGCCTTGATGCCAGGGGCACTCTCGTCTTTTTGCATAGCGCTCACGAGGTGGTCGTAATTTTGCTTTGCCACTTCTATTTTCTGAAGAATGAGTTGCTTAAACTCTTGTAACTCTTCATCAGAGTATCTTACTTTTTCAGGAGAATCGTTCATGATAACACCCTTTCTTTTAAATTTGTATGAGTAAACATCGATAAAGTATAGAAGCTGCTTGGATTGTAAGAATGAATCCAACCAGCTTCCTATCTTTTACAGATTACGCCTTATCGACAGTAATTTTCAATTCGTAGTCGTCCATATCGAGGGCGATGACATCAGCGCCTTCAACTGGTGCGAGTTCGATAGCCACAGCAAGCACTTGCTTGGCGATGTAGTCCTTAAATTGAACCACAGCGTCGTTCACATGCTCGTCTGGAGTGATTTTCACCACAATGCGGTCGGTGATATTGAAGTCCTTGCTCTTGCGCACATTTTGAATGCGGTTCACCAGTTCGCGTGCGATACCTTCCTTGCGGAGATCGTCGGTGATGGTGATGTCGAGTGCCACGGTGATATTGCCATCGTTGGCAACGAGCCAGCCTGGAATGTCTTCGCTGATCACTTCCACGTCAGCCAGTTCCACCACAGCCTCTTCGCCATTGAGCGTGAGGGCTATTTTGCCGTCTTTCTCGAATTGTGCGATTTGCGACTGCTCCAGCGAGGTGAGTGCCTGTGCGGCAGCCTTCATATTCTTGCCGAATTTAGGACCAAGTTTCTTAAAGTCGGGTTTGATGCGCTTCACCAGAATGCCAGCATCGCCACCCACATAGTTGATACCCTTCACATTCACTTCGCTCATAATGAGGTCGGCAACGGCTTCGATATCTTGCTTCTGCGCCTCGTCGAGCACAGGAATCATGATAGCGGTGAGTGGTTGCTTCACCTTCAAATTCTTCTTGCGGCGCAATGAGAGCACCATTGAGGTGATTTGCTGAGCGATAGCCATGCGCTTTTCGAGCTTCGAGTCGATAGCTGCTTCGTCGGCCTTTGGATATGCGGCAAGGTGAACAGATGTTTCGCTGCCAGTGAGGTCGCGGTAGAGCATATCGGCATAGAATGGCGCGATAGGAGCCATGAGCATTGCCACGGTCTTGAGGCTCTGGTAGAGAGTTTGGTTTGCGGCCAAATCACCGTCCCAGAAGCGAGAGCGGTTGAGGCGCACATACCAGTTGCTGAGGTTGTTGACCACAAAATCGCTAATGGCGCGAGCCGCCTTGGTGAGTTCGTAGTCTTCTATGTCGTCGGTCACTTCTTTCACGAGTGAGTTGAGCACCGAGATAATCCAGCGGTCGATTTCGGGGCGTTTAGCCAGTGGCACTTGTGGTGCGGCGAAATCGAAGTTGCACAGATTGGCGTAGAGCGCGAAGAATGAATAAGTGTTGTGGAGCTTGCCGAAGAACTTGCTGCCACTCACTTCTTCCACGCCAGCCTCGTCAAACTTTAGGTTGTCCCAAGGCGATGAGTTGCTAATCATGTACCAGCGGATTGGGTCGGTACCGTATTTTTCGATAGCCATGAATGGGTCAACGGCGTTGCCCAGGCGCTTACTCATCTTGTTACCGTTCTTGTCGAGAACCAAACCATTGGAAATCACGCTCTTGTAAGCCACACTGTCGAATACCATAGTGGCGATGGCGTGGAGTGTGAAGAACCAGCCACGGGTTTGGTCTTGACCTTCGGCGATGAAGTCGGCAGGATAGAAGCTGCGGCTGTCGATGAGGTCTTTGTTCTCGAATGGGTAGTGGAGCTGTGCGTAAGGCATAGCACCGCTGTCAAACCACACGTCGATGAGGTCGAGTTCACGCTTCATTGGCTTGCCGCTTTCGCTCACGAGCACGATGTCGTCAACGTATGGACGGTGCAAGTCAATCTTATTGTAGTTTTCGTCGCTGTAATCGCCAACCACGAAACCAGCCTTCTTCCATGGGTTTTCAGCCATCACGCCAGCTGCCACGGCTTTCTCCATTTCGTTGTAGAGTTCTTCCACGCTGCCGATGCAAATTTCTTCGTGTGTGTCGGCATTGCGCCAGATAGGAAGTGGAGTGCCCCAGTAGCGGCTGCGGCTCAAGTTCCAGTCGTTGAGGTTTTCGAGCCATTTGCCGAAGCGGCCTGTGCCGGTGTGCTCAGGTTTCCACTTGATGGACTTGTTGAGTTCCACCATGCGGTCGCGACAAGCGGTAGAGCGGATAAACCAGCTGTCGAGTGGATAGTAGAGGATAGGCTTGTCGGTACGCCAGCAGTGTGGATAGTTGTGGGTGTGCTTTTCCATCTTGAAGGCGGTGCCGTCTTGCTTCATGCGAATGCAGATGTAGATGTTGAGGTCTTCTGCCTTGCTGGCAGCCTTTTCATCGTAGCGGCCATCCACGGTGTATTTTGGATCGTAGGCGTTCTTAACGTATGCGCCAGCGTATTCCTTGTATAAATCCACGTTCACGAATTGCTTCACGAAGTCGTCGTCGAGGTCTTCGAAATTGAAGTAGCGGCCCTCGAAGTCAACCATTGGGCGGGTTTCCATCTTCTTGTTGATCATAAAGAGCGATGGAATGCCGGCTGCGCGAGCCACGTTGGCGTCGTCGGCACCAAAGGTAGGAGCGATGTGCACGATACCTGTACCGTCTTCGGTGGTCACATAGTCGCCAGGGATTACGCGGAATCCGTTGTCGTTGCCCACAATTTTACCGTCGATTTTGTCAACAGGCTTCACCCATGGGAACAGTTGTTCGTACTTCATGCCCACGAGGTCGGCACCTGTGAATTCGGCAATCACCTTGTAAGGAATCACCTTGTCGCCATGCTTGTAGCTGTCGAGTGCGAGTTCTGCGCCTTCAGCAGCGAAGTAGGCGTTGAGGCGAGCCTTTGCCAGAATGTAGGTGGCAGGTTTGCCGGTGTATGGGTTGTAGCTTTCCACAGCCACATAGTCAATCTTAGGGCCAACGCAGAGCGCGGTGTTGGAAGGCAAGGTCCAAGGAGTGGTGGTCCAAGCTATGATGCAGAGGTCTTCAAAACCAGCATCCACCTTGCTCAGAATGTCGGCAACAATCTTGTTGTCGTCTTTCTTCACTGCAAACTGTGCAGTTACGGTTTGGTCTTTAACGTCGCGGTAGCAACCTGGTTGGTTCAACTCGTGGCTGCTCAAACCGGTGCCAGCGGCTGGTGAGTAAGGCTGAATGGTGTAGCCCTTGTAGAGCAGGTTTTTGCCGTAGAGCTGCTTCAACAGCCACCAGAGCGATTCGATGTAGCTGTTTTTGTAGGTGATGTAAGGATGCTCAAGGTCCACCCAGTAGCCCATTTTATTGGTCAGGTCGGTCCATTCCTTGGTGTATTTCATCACCTCCTTGCGGCAGGCTGCGTTATATTCATCAACCGAAATCTTCTTGCCGATGTCTTCCTTCTTGATGCCGAGCGACTTTTCCACGCCCAATTCCACTGGCAGACCGTGAGTGTCCCAGCCAGCCTTACGAAGCACCTTGAAGCCGTTCATGGTCTTGTAGCGGCACACGATGTCCTTAATGGTGCGCGCCAGCACATGGTGAATACCTGGCATACCGTTGGCTGAAGGAGGTCCTTCATAGAATACAAAAGTGGGAGCACCGTCGCGCTCATCAATACTCTTGGCGAACACATTTTCCTGTTCCCAGAGCTTCAGAACGTCTTTATTGACGTCGGAGAGATTCAGTTTGCTATATTCTCTAAACTTCATGAAAAAAAGCCTTTTTTTATATCTTGATATATTAATGTGCAAAGATATGAAAAAATTTCCAAACTCTCCCCCCAATCGCCTTCCCAATTCACCCCACCCCCTGAAAAAAGTGAAAAAGTCTACGAGTCTACGAGTCAACAGGTCAACAGGTCTACGAGTCAACGAGTTTTGGGGGCTAAAGAGTCTGCTTTGGGTCTGCTTGGGTCTGTTATGGGTCCGAAGGGTCCGAAAAGCAGAACACCTATTTAATCCATTAAACCCTATTTTCACCTATTTTTCAGGTGATAATTGGATTTCAATGGATTAAACAGGTGAAAATTATTTCTCAGACCCAAGCAGACCCGTCGGACCCGTCAGACCCGTCAGACAAGTCAGATTCCACCCCCAGTAAGCCCCCCCTTAAAGGGAGGGTTTGGGAGAGTCTTTACTTCAAAATCATATTAATCAGGGCGGTAACGTCGCTCACGTTGATTTCGCCGTCGCCGTTGATGTCGCACACGGCGTCGGTGTAGGTGCTGCTGCCGAGGATTTTGTTAATCAGGGCGGTAACGTCGCTCACGTTCACTTCACCATCGCCATTGATGTCACCAGGGGCTTGTGAGTATATGTCAATTCCAAAACTGTTAATGTCTTTAACAGCAAAGTCTTGTATTTTCAAGTAAGCACTCCCCGGCTTAAGTGTGTAAGAAGTTGACGACCGCCAGAAGTTTTTGTCACTCTCGCTGAACAGATATTGCGAAGTCCATTTATCTTTATTGGTAATCACAACTTCTTCACGTGCGTTGCCCACAAGATAGTTTTTGCTGGGTTTTGGGGAAAGTGTTTCGGCCTTCTTGAGTTTGTAAATAGTATTTGTTTTGAAACCATCAATCAGCAAGCCTACTCCACTATAGCTGTCAGTCACCTTATGGGTGTAAACCATCCTTTTTTCCACATTATAATCAGTCACGTAGTAGGCATTCAGTCCAGTCGCTTTCCAATCCACATCTTGCAGAACCGAGAAAGCGTAGGCTTTGGCACCTTGATCTGCGATAAAATACGCGTTCAGGCGGTCGATTGGTCGGTTGGTATCGCCTACAAATATTTTCCATCCTTTTACACTATCACTATATTTGTAATACGACCTCCACGGCACAAAGCATGTGAATCCGTTGGCGTTTTGACCATAGAACTGTCCACCCCATATTCGCTTTTCATTATTCAAAAGCATCAGCTCAGAGAGTTTTTGGCATGAAGCGAACGCCATTTCGCCAATGTAGACGCATGTGCTTGGCACAGTGAATTTCTGAATACCTGTGTAGAAGAATGCTCTGCGCCCAATGTGCCTCAAGTGCTTCATCTTGTCGATATTCACCTCCGTAACGTGCGAACACATATCTAATGTGCGGTCGTCAATCTTTGTCATGAGATATTTCTTATTTGCGCCATTAGTAACATCTGTTTCATAATTGTCGGCTGTGAACTTGCTGTAGGAGGTGAGTTGCATGTTCGCTGGATGATACACATATTTCGCCTCACCTGCATAGGTCACCCCATCTACGGTCACAGGATTGCCACTGGTCACAGTCATGTGATAATAGGTGTCGTGGGCATTTGCGTTATTGAAGGTAAAGTCGTAGGAGCCTTCCGTCACTTTGAGTTTACCCAACTTTGGGTTTTCCTTATATAAAATTTCGCTGCCCAGAGGCACATAGAGCTTGCACGATTTGGGAATACCAGTAATATTCCAATCTGCTAAATTTGACCACGATGATTTGTTGATGATTAATTCCTCCAGGTTTTTATTCTCAGCAAAGGCATCAAGACCTAATGTCGACACCGAACTTGGAACCAATATATGCTTCACTTTGGTATTGCGGAACACTCCAAATCCACAGATTTCCAAACCGTATGGCAAGTTGATGTCGTTGGCGATGCCGCTGTTTTGGAAAGCGTAGTTGCCAATACGTTTCAAGTTAGAGTTCAACTTGATTTCTGTAAGGTTGGTCAATCCCTCAAATACCCTTTCCCCAATAGTCTCGATGTTTGCGCCAAGTGTAATTGACGTATTGGGCTTCATCGATGGAAATTCACAGTTAACAAAGCTGACCGCCGTGACTGCGTAATTCTTTCGGGCATCATAAAATTTATCCTCAGCGCCATCTGGCAGTTTGATGTTGTTGTCAAAGAAACTGATTTCGGTAACCGTTGCCTTTCCTGCATACGCCTTTCCATTGATGATCACAGGCGTGGTGCTTGTGATGGTATAGCCCACTAAATAGTTAGCAGACGGAGTGTTGTAATTCACTGTGAAATCGCTTGCACCCTTGTGAATGTAAAGCCAGTTTTTCCATGTAAGGGCTTGACGATAGGCATCCTGCGCATCATGAGGCACAAACAAATACCACCTCTTAACATCTTTGAAATAATCGCTTGCTATGGCAGGAGGTGTCTTGATATTGACGGTTAAATGCTCAAGATTCTCAACCCCAACGAAAGCGTAATTTCCGAACTTATTAACAGAGCTTGGAATTGTCAGGAATTTCAGCGAAGTGCAGTATCGGAAAGCCCCGTAGCCAAATGAGGTGACGCCATAGGGTATAGTCATAGTGAAAATGTTCTTACACGATTCAAATGCATAATCACCAATGGTGGTAATGGATGAGGGATAATCATCGCTGAAGAATGATGTGGACGCATATCCTTCAGGGCAGCGTAGTAATGTGGTTTTAGCCTTGTCGTAAAGCACACCCTTGATAGAGGTGTAGTAGCTGTTGTTGGCATTCACCGAGATGGTTTGCAGGTTTGAGCAGCCGTCCACAAAGTACGCGCTACACTTCTTCACACTTGCAGGCAAATTGATAGAAGTCAATGCCCTGCAATTTCTAAAAGCAAACGACCCAATCTCAAGCAAACTCGAATTTAAAGCCACCGAGGATAAGGCTGTGCACCCATTGAACGCCGACTTACCTACTCTTCCCAACTTTGAATAGCCAGTTAAATTCACGTTCTTTATTCCGGTGTTGCCCAAACACGCACTGTCGGCAATCTCCACCACATCGAAATCGAGGATGCCATTATTATAAGCGCCCGACCATGAGCTGTTCAGATTATCATCGGCATAAACACCCACAAGCGACATTTCACCTCTGGTTGAGCCATCGCTTAATGGTGCTTTCGTCACGCAGAAATATCCATGATCGCTGAGAATGAAGTCGGAGGCATACACATGCTTCTTAATTGTTGAAAAATAGTCGAACGCCTGCACTTTTCGGGCATTCTCCACCGAGTTGGTGTGAGCCTTGCTCACATAAAGGGTCATGTTAGTGTTGTCAGGGAAAGCATTTGTAATCACAGAGTTGGAGGTTGGTGTAGGATTGGCGTAGTAAACCGACTTTAATGCATTACAGCCCCAAAACGCATGATATTCCACATTGGTCAATGAACTTGGCAGATACACAGTGGTGAGGCTAGTGCAGTTTTCAAACGCCGATTGCGCAATTCGGGTGATGTTGTAGCGGATTTGCACCACCGAAATGTTTGACTGTCCTTTGAACGCATCATAGTTAATCCCCCTCACCTTATACTTGTAGCCGCTATAATATACCACTCCAGGAATGTCGAGTTTTAGCGATGTCTTTGCTTTTCCTTGTGCGCTAAGTCTTTTCACCGCCACGATACCGGGTTTTCCGTTATAGGAATCCAATATCACCGAATAGGTGATGTCGCCTACCGAAAACACATCGTTTGGTTCCGCCGAGGCACACAGTGCCAGCAGGGCGAAAAACAGAAATAGTAGTTGCTTTTTCATATTCACAAAATTTTTTAGTTAGTTTTTAACCCAAATCGGTCATTAGGGCTTGTGGTATTTCGGAGTTTTAGAAGAATGAATTTTGTTTGTCTTTTAATGAGTGATAGCGAGCTATTACGAATTAAAAACAAGCAAAAGGCATCTTATAAAAGCCGTAAGACCGCAAGAAGTAATCTAAAAAATCCTCATACGGCCTAATGACCGATTTGGGTTTAATTAATTGCTTAAAGGGAATTTGGTCACTCTCTATTCATAAAAAAGTTTTCCACAAGAGCACAATTCACCTATTTTCCACAAAAATACACATATTTTTTGAAAAACAAGAAAAAAACTCACACAGATTCAACAGATTCAACAAAAAAATCAACGAGTTTTATTGGGGAGATAGGTCTGCTTTGGGTCTGTTATGGGTCTGCTTGGGTCTGTTGTGGGTCTGCTTTGGGTCTGTTATGGGTCTGTTATGGGTCCGCTTTGGGCCGGTTTTGGGTCTGATGGGAGCAAAACACCTATTTAATCCATTAAACCCTATTAACACCCTAAAAAATAAATAGGTGAAAATTGGATTTCAATGGATTAAATAGGTGTGAAATGTGATTAATGCGGTAGGGACGTGATATTTCACGTCCGCCCAGCAAAATGGTAACATATTGAAAAGCAACCGTTTGCGGCGGACGCGAAATATCGCGTCCCTACCATGTATATTCCACCCCCAGTAAGCCCTCCCGGGAGGGCTTGGGAGGGTCTTTACTTCAAAATCATATTAATCAGGGCGGTAACGTCGCTCACGTTGATTTCGCCGTCGCCGTTGATGTCGCACACGGCGTCGGAATAGGTGCTGCTACCGAGGATTTTGTTAATCAAGGCGGTAACGTCGCTCACGTTGATTTCGCCGTCGCCATTGATGTCGCCTGTGGCGTTCGACCAGCGGTCGATGTAAACTTTGGTGGTGTTACCTGCTTGTGTGCTGGTCAGCCACAAGAACGCCGAACCTGCTTCAGATCTGTAGCCAGAAGATGGTTTCCAGAAATACTTATCCTTTTTGTCGAACACGTAGGCCACTTTATACTGATCCAAATTCTCACTCGTAACAGTTCCCTGAAGGTAATTGCCAGGATTGGTGGGCTCTGTGATGGGGCGCTTGAGTTTGTAAATGACGTTTTGCTTGTAGCCTTCAATCAACACGCCATTGGCAGTGGAGGTTCTACCCATTTTCATGGTGCTTGCTATCTTCTTGTTCTTATCGTAACCGTCAACAATGTAGGCATTCAAGCCCGATGCTTCCCAATCCACTGGGTGATAAACTACAAATGTACTGACTGTGGAACCGTCATTTATCTGTACCCAGCCATTCAGTTGGTCTTTGCATTCAGGCCTATACGGAGAAGTCGGCCATTTGCTCACATCAAGATACAGATTATAATGGTCTTTCCAATTTATATAGCAATTAAAGTTAGTGGCATTTAATTGATAGAAAAGGCGCCCATAAGTGCGGTTTTGATTTCGCATCAGCATCAACTCTGAGAGTTTACTACAAGCCGAGAACGCCATATTGCCAATGTGGGAGCATGATGCTGGCACGGTGAATTGCGTAATCTTTGTTCCACAGAAGGCTCTATTGCCAATGCGCTCCAAGTGCTCCATTCTGTCAACTCTCACATTTGTCAATTGCTCACACCATATCAACGCACTATCACCAAACTCTGTCATCAGATACTTTTTAGATCCGCCATTAGTCATGTCGATTTCAGAGTTGGTACAGTCAAAAGCCGTGGGGCTCTCAAGCGTCATATTCGCTGGGTGATACACATATTTCGCCTTGCCGGCATAGGTCACGCCATCTACGGTAAGTGGCGTGCCGCTGGTCACCGTCATGTGATATATGGTTTTGTTGGGGTCTGCATTATTGTAGGTGAAGTCGTAGGAGCCTGCCATCACTTTGAGCTTGCCCCACTTTTCATTATTCTTGTATGCCTCTACGCTGCCCACAGGCACATAGAGCTTGCACGATGTGGGTATTTTGGTCAAGTCCCAGCTTGTGGATTTTGCCCAATATGGGTCGTTGATGACTAATTCTTCCAGATAGTTGTTTCTCGCAAGGCAAGTGTGCCCCATCGATATTAGCGATCCTGGAATCAGGAAGCGCTTAAACGAATTGTTGTAAAACGCGCCAGAGGAAAGTTTTTTGAAGCCATAAGGCAGAGCCAAATCGTTGGCGATGCGGCAGTCGTAGAACGCATTCACACCAATATACGTCAACTTGGAGTTGAGTTTAAGCCCTGTGAGCATGGTCTTTCCCTGGAAGGCATTGGAGAAAATGGAGTCCACATTGGCTCCGAGCCTGAGGGTGGCAGAAGCGCGCATACCACCGCTGCACACATTGGAGTTGATGGCAGTGACGGCATACTTTTTACCATTGGCAAGTGTCACGTGGTCGGGCACAGCATAAGTTTGCGAGTAAACCGTTGGGTCGGGGGCATACACCAGCATCGCCCTGCCGGCATACGAGTTGCCATTGATGGTTTCCGCCTTATTGCTGTGGATAGTGTAGCGCAAGGTTTGCATAGCATCATTGGTAGTGACATCGAAGGCGCCACCTTTGATGTATTTCCACGTGCTCCAATATGTAGCCTTCTTGTAGGCTTCAATCGCTTCGTCGGGCACATAAAGCGTGTGTCGTGGAGCGCTGCTATTAGAGCCAACATGCATTCCCCAAGGCGGTGTCTGGTTATTTAAATAAACAGTTGTCAGCTTGGATAGGTCGCCCCACGGGATATAATTAAAATTAGTAACGGTACTTGGAAACTGCAATGTGGTGAGAGATTTGCAGCCCTGAAATGGATTAAAAATATCTTTCACTCCATAAGGAAAATATATCTTCTCTACCTTTTCACATGTCTGAAATGCGTAAACGTCAACCCTTTTCAGTGTTGATGGAAACGCAGAATGGTTAAATATCGTGGTTCTGTAGCCCGGCGGACATCTCTTCAGCACTGTTTTGTCCTTGCTATACAATATGCCATTCACATCGCAGTAGTGCGTGTTGAGCGAGCTCACAGTTATTGTAGCAAGATTGCTGCACCCGTCCACCGCTTCGGGGGCAAAATCAGACACATTGTTCGTCACGTTGAATGTAGTCAGCGCAGAGCAGTTTTTAAAAGCGTAATCGTTAATTTCAAGCACACTCTGACCTAACGTCACCGATGATAAGGCTGTGCAACCATTGAATGCCGACTCACCGATTCTTCTCAACTTTGAATAGCCAGTTAAATTCACGTTCTTAATGTTGGTGTTGCCCAAACACGCACTGTCGGCAATCTCCACCACATCAAAATCGGCAATGCCATTATTATAAGTTCCCGACCATGAGTTGTTAAAATTATCATCTGCATAAACCCCCACAAGCGACATTTCGCCTCTGGTCGTGCCGTCGCTTAATGGTGCTTTCGTCACGCAGAAATATCCATGATCGCCAAAAATAAAGTCGCAGGCATACTCATGCTTCTTAATTGTTGAAAAATAGTCGAACGCGGTCACTTTTCTGGCGTTCTCCTTTGAGTTGGGGTGAGCCTTGCTCACGTATAGGGTCATGCCCGAGTTCCACGGGAAGGAACCAGGCTCCACAGAAGTGGAACTTGGCGTGGCATTGGCGTAATAAACCGATCTCAATGCCGTACAGCCCCCAAACGCACGATACCCCACATTGGTCAATGAACTTGGCATATACACAGTGGTGAGGCTGGTGCAGTTTTCAAACGCCGATTGCCAGATTCGGGTGATGTTGTAACGGATTTGCACCACCGAAATGTTTGACTGGCCTTTGAACGCATCTCTGTCAATCACTCCCACCTTATACTTGTAGCCGTTATAATATACCACTCCAGGAATGTCGAGTTTGAGCGAAGTTTTTGCCTTTCCTTGTGCGCTAAGACTTTTTACCGACACAATACCGGGTTTTCCGCTATAGGAATCCAATATCACCGAATAGGTGATGTCGCCTACCGAAAACACATCGTTTGGTTCCGCCGAGGCACACAGTGCCAGCAGGGCGAAAAACAAAAATAGTAGTTGCTTTTTCATATTCACAAAATTTTTTAGTTAGTTTTTAATTAATTGCTTAAAGGGAATTAGGTTACTCTCTATTCATAAAATAGTTTTCCATAAGAGCACAATTCTCCTATTTTCCACAAAGTTACACATATTTTTTTCAAGAAACAAAAAAAAGCTCACACAGATTCAACAGATTCAACAAAAAAAACAACGAGTTTTATTGGGGAGATAGAACTGCTTGGGGTCTGTTATGGGTCCGCTTGGGTCTGTTATGGGTCTGATGGGAGCTGAAACACCTATTTAATCCATTAAATCCTATTAACACCCTAAAAAACAAATAGGTGATAATTGGATTTCAATGGATTAAATAGGTGTAAATTTTATTTCACAGACCCAAACGGACCCAAGCAGACCCATCGGACATAACCCCAGTAAGCCCTCCCTAAAGGGAGGGTTGGGAGGGTCTGAGGGTTTGGGAGGGTCTTTACTTCAAAATCAGATTAATCAGGGCGGTTACATCGCTCACGTTGATTTCGCCGTCGCCGTTGATGTCGCACGAAGCGTCGGAATAGGTGCTGCTGCCGAGGATTTTGTTGATGAGGGCGGTAACGTCGCTCACGTTGATTTCGCCGTCGCCATTGATGTCGCCTGTGGCTTTCGCCCAGCGGTCGATGTAAACTTTGGTGGTGTTGCCTGCTTGTGTGTTGGTCAGTCGCAAGAACGCCGAACCTGGTTCAGCCCTGTAGCCTGAAGATGGTTTCCAGAAATACTTATCCTTTTTGTCGAACACGTAGCCCACTTGAAACTTATTCAAATCCGCTCCATTAGGGGCACCCAGAAGCAAATTCTTGGGATTGGTGGGCACTGTGCTGGGGCGCTTGAGTTTGTAAATGACGTTTTGCTTGTAGCCATCAATCAGCACACCACCATAGGCAGTGGAGGTGATAGCTACTTTCATGGTGCTTGCTATCTTCTTGTTCTTATCGTAATCAGTAACAATGTAGGCATTCAAGCCCGATGCATTCCAATCCACTGGGTGCGCAACTGCAAATGTACTGACTGTGGAACCGTCATTTATCTGTACCCAGCCATTCACTAAATCTCTGGGGGAAGGCCACCCCGATAGCGCCGTCCAATTACACGCTTCAAGATACACTTTGTAATGGTCTTTCCAATATGCATAACACATAAAGTCAGAGGCATTACGCCCATAGAAGCGAAAACCATAAGTGCGGTTTTGATTTCGCATCAGCATCAGTTCGGAGAGTTTTCTACAATCAAAGAACGCCTCATCGCCGATAGAGGTGCACGACGCTGGCACGGTGAATTGCGTGACACCTGAATTCTTGAAGGCACTCTCGCCAATGCGCTCCAAGTGCTTCATTCTATCAACTCTCACAGTTGTCACTTGGTCACACAATTTTAGCACATTGTCGCCAAACTCTGTCATCAGATACTTCTTAGCGCCACCATTAGTTCTGTCGGTTTCATAGTTGTCGCATCCAAAAGTCGTGGGGCTCTCAAGCGTCATATTCACTGGGTGATACACATATTTCGCCTTGCCGGCATAGGTCACGCCATCTACAGTCAGTGGACTGCCGCTGGTCACCGACATGTGGTATATGGTGCTGTATGGGTCTGCATTATTGTAGGTGAAGTCGTAGGAGCCTTCCATCACTTTGAGCTTGCCCCACTTTTCATTATTCTTGTATTCCTCTTCGCTGCCCACAGGCACATAGAGTTTGCACGATGTGGGTATTTTGGTCAAGTCCCACCCTGTGTATTTTGCCCAGTATGTGTCGTTGATAACCAGCTCTTGAAGGTAGTTGTTCTTTGCAAGGGCGTTATATCCCAGCGATACCAGCGATCCCGGAATCAGGAAGCGCTTAAACGAATTGTTGTAAAACGCACCAGGGGAAAGTTTTTTGAATCCGTAAGGCAGAGCCAAATCGTTGGCGATGCGGCAGTCGTAGAACGCATTCACACCGATAAATGTCAAGTTGGAGTTGAGCTTAAGTCCCGTGAGCATGGTCTTTCCCTGGAAGGCATTGGAGAAAATGGAGTCCACATTGGCTCCGAGCCTGAGGGTGGCAGAAGCGCGCATACCACCGCTGCACACATTGGAGTTGATGGCAGTGACGGCATACTTTTTACCATTGGCAAGTGTCACGTGGTCGGGCACAGCATAAGTTTGCGAGTAAACCGTTGGGTCGGGGGCATACACCAGCATCGCCCTGCCGGCATACGAGTTGCCATTGATGGTTTCCGCCTTATTGCTGTGGATAGTGTAGCGCAAGGTTTGCATAGCATCATTGGTAGTGACATCGTAGGCTCCGGGGTTGATGTATTTCCACGTGCTCCATTTTTTGGCATTCTTGTAGGCTTCAATCGCCTCGTCGGGCACATAAAGCGTGTGTCGCGGAGCGCTGCTATTAAAGTCATCAAACATTCCCCTAGGCGGTGTCTGGTTATTTAAATAAACAGTCGTCAGCTTGGATAGGTCGCTCCACCGGAAATAATTAAAATCAGTAACGCTACTTGGAAACTGCAATGTGGTGAGAGATTTGCAACCCTGAAATGGATAAATAATATCTTTCACCCCATAAGGAATATATATCTTCTCTACCTTTTCACACGTCTGAAATGCCTGATTGTCAATCGTTGTCAGTGTTGAGGGAAAATCAGAATGGTTAAATATCGTGGTTCTGTAGCCCGGCGGACATCTCTTCAACACTGTTTTGTCCTTGCTATACAATATGCCATTCACATCGCAGTAGTACTTGTTGAGCGAGCTCACAGTTATTGTAGCAAGATTGCTGCACCCGGCCACCGCTGTGGGATGTAAATCATACACATTATTCGTCACGTTGAGAGTGGTCAGCGCCGTACAGTACGCAAAAGCCTCGTCACTAATTGTCAAAGGTGTTGTCGACGAATTTAATTTAATCGTAGTCAGCGCAGAGCAACCTTTAAAAGCGTAATCCCAAATTTCTCTCAAATGCGAAAGCCTTGATAAATCCACCGTTTTCAGATTGGAATTCGACTCACAAGCGTTGTAGGTGACTTCTGCCAAATCGTAGGTATAGCCATCTACCGTATAGGAACTTGCGGTGGGAGCATACTCCGTGTTTGAAGAATTCAAACCCACTAACTTGAAAACGCCATGCCGATTTTTATTTGGTTTTTCGTCTGGTAAGTTACTTGCCACATAATATCCGCCATCGGTAAACGCAAAATCAAACGCTTCGTGATTACGATAAATAGTGGCAAATTTTTTAAACGCAGAAATTCCTTTGGCTCGTTCCACAGTATTCTTTGCAGCATTACTCACTAAAAGGATCATGCCCGAATTATTAGGCATACAATTTGTAGCATAATGAGAATCTATGAAATAAGTATTGGCATAAAACACATACTTCAACGATGAGCAGTTGTTGAAAGCCGAACTTTCAATATAATCTACCGAACTCGCCAATCTCGCCTGTGTGAGGTTGGTGCAAGACTGAAAGGCATTATTCTTGATTTTCAAAATGCCCCAGCGCACCCACAACGTAACAAGATTTTTCTGAGCGTAGAATGCGTAAGCACCAATTTCGGTGACGCGGTAGCGAGTGCCGTTGTAGAGCACCGTGCTTTGAATTTGAAGGTTAAGACTACTTATCGCTTTCCCTTCTGCACTAAGACCTGTGACCACGACTTGAGGATAATCCTCAGTCGTGCCGTTTGATGTCACTTGATAGTTCAACTTCCCTACCGAGAAGGTGTCGCCTATCGCCGCCGAGGCGCACAGTGCCATCAGCGCAATGACTGTGGATAGTAAAAATTTTTTCATATTACTAAAAGTTTTTTGGGTGATTAAAAGTTTTTTGGTTGATTAGGGGCTTTTTGTCACTCTTCTATTCATAAAATACTATATTCAAGAGTAAAGCAATCTACCTCTTTCACTTCGCAAATATACACAATATTTTTAAAAAACAAGAATTTAGAGGTGAAAAAGTCTACAAGTCAACACGGCTACAAGTCTACAGGTCAACGAGTTTTTTTTAAGTCAACAGGTCAACGAGTCAACGAGTTTTGGGTCTGTTATGGGTCTGAAGGGTCGGTTTTGGGTCTGATGGGAGCTGAAACACCTAATTTAATCCATTAAAAATCCATTATCACCTATTTTTTATAATTTATTTTTAAATAGGTGTAAATAGGATTTAATGGATTAAATAGGTGTTTAGTTTTCAGACCCTTCGGACCCATAACAGACCCAATCAGACCCTTCTCCCCAAAACTCGTTGACCTGTTGACTCGTGGACTCGTGGACTTTACTTCCTAAGCAGGTCAACGATTTCGGTGAATTGCATGAAATGTGATGCTTTCACGAGAATGGTGTCGCCATCGTGGAGCAAGGTGGGGAGTGCTGCCATCAACTCGGCGCGTGTGGCAAAGTGACGAATGTCTTTAGGTGTGGCGGTTTTCTTTGCCTCGTCGCTAATCGCCTCTGAAAGAGGACCTGCACAATATATGGCATCGATGTTCAGGCCTGCGGCAAATGCGCCCACCTCGGCGTGCAGTGCCTTCTCGTTTTCGCCAAGCTCGCCCATGTCGCCCAGGATAGCCACACGGCGGTTGGCGCCGTCTTGCAGCACTTCGAGCGACGCCTTCATCGACACAGGGTTGGCGTTGTAGCAGTCGTCGATGATGGTGTAGCGGTCGGTGTCGATGATGTTGAAGCGGCCAGAGAGCGACTCGTTCGCCTCGATGCCAGTCTTGATTTGATCCAGCGTCAGTCCGTAAGCCAATCCCACAGCGGTGCCAGCCAAAGCGTTAGCCACCATGTGGCGGCCAGGCATACCCACCGTGGCGTGGAAGTCGCCCACAGGGGTGTGGATATGGCAAGCCGTGCCCTTCAAACCGAGGCTCTTCAGCTCATCAGCCCAAATGTCACGTTCAGGAGCGAAGCCGAAAGTCACCGGCTTGATGCCACGCACATCGGTGATGGTGGCGAGTTTGTCATCGTCGCCATTGAGAATGATGTGCGCGTCGCTTTCGAGGAAATCGAAAATCTCGGTTTTGGCCTTCAAAATGCCGTCGCGGTCAATCAGATTCTCCAAGTGGCAGTAGCCGATATTGGTCATAATCACGGTGTTGGGGCGCGCGATTTTCGCCAGTCGGTGCATTTCGCCAAAGTCACTGATACCCATCTCCAGCACAGCCATCTCGTGCTCGTCGCGAAGGCGGAAAATGGTGAGCGGCACGCCCAACTCATTGTTGAAATTGCCCTCGGTTTTCAGCACATTGAATTTTTGGCGAAGCACGCTGTAAGCCATCTCCTTGGTGCTGGTTTTACCCACGCTGCCAGCGATGCCTATAACGGGAATGTGGAGCTGCTTGAGATAGAATTCCGCAATATCTTTCACTGCTTGCAGCGATGAGCCCACACGAATGTAGGGGAACGGCTTTTCGCCGAGGTCGATTTCCGACAGCACCGCCGCCGCACCGTTTGCAATCACCTGGTCGATGAACTTGTGTCCATCCACACGCTCACCCTTGATAGCCACAAACAAGCCGCCCTTTGGCACCTTGCGGCTATCTGATTCTATGGCGGTTACCTCGAATGACTGCATTTCGGCAGGACCCACATATTGCCCACCGGCAGCCGCTGCTATATTTGCTAATGAAAGATTCTTCATTTTCCAGTAATTATTTTATGCTTTGAAATTCTTCAACGATATTTCGATAAGTTTTTCGCAAAGGTCGCCGTAAGGCACACCCACCTCTGCCGCCTCTTGTGGAAGGAGGCTGGTGGCTGTCATGCCTGGGAGCGTGTTGCCCTCAAGCACAATCATTTGTCCCTGCTCGTTCATCAGGAAGTCGATGCGGCCGTAGCCTGTGATGCCGAGTGCCTTCATCGCCTCTTCGGCATGGTGCTGCATACGGGTGGTTTGCTCTGGGGTGATTTGTGCAGGGCATGTTTCAATAGTGGCACCTGGCACATATTTGTTCTTATAGTCGTACCAACCTTCTTTTGGAGCGATTTCGATAACAGGCAGCGCCTTGCCCTCGATTACGCCCACCGAAAACTCGCGGCCTTTGAAAAATTCCTCAACCACGGCTTTTCCCTCAAGTGCAAATGCAGTGGCAACCGAAGTCTTGAATTGCTCGGCATCGGCAGCGATGGTGCAGCCCACGCTTGAGCCGCCACATGCAGGTTTCACAATCACAGGATAGGTGAGGCCTCTATCGTCGGGGGTGACCAAAGCGGCATCGCGGCTGATTTCATAGCCCTTGGCGGTAGGCACGCCCTTGGCTTGGAAAATGTATTTGGTGATGGTCTTGTCCATTGCCAGTGCGCTGCTCTGGTAGCCAGTGCCTGTGTAGCGAATGCCCATCAAGTCGAACGAGGCTTGAATGCGACCATCTTCGCCGTTAGCACCGTGCAAGGCGAGGAAAGCGATGTCGGCTTGCTGGCACATTTCAATCACGTTTGGTCCGAAGAAGGCGCGGCGGCTTGCCACCATAGCGCCGATTTGGTCGTCGAAGCTACTCATATAAGCGCTTGCCTTATCCACATCGTAGTCGGCAGGGAAAAAGTCGGCAGCGTCGGCATTCTCTACGCCACAGAACACATCAACCAACACAGCGCGGTGACCTTTTTCGCGGAGTGCCTTACAAACATTTGTGCCAGAAACGATTGACACTTTTCTTTCGGTGCTGGTACCACCAGCAAGAACAACTATATTCATTTGATAAATATGTTTTTTTAGTTCAATTATAGTTCACTTTGAGGCCCTTTTCAGAATCTTTTCTGAAAGAAACCAACTGCAAAATTACAAATAATGACTGGAATAGAGATAACTTATTTCGCATCTTTTTTTGTGAACAAACCCACAAGCCAGTTGGCAATGAGCGAAAACACATAGGAGAAGGTGGCGAAAAACAGAACACTGTAAACGCTATTGAGCATTTTCAGTTCGGGCGTTTCGCTCATAATTGCCACAATAGTGGTGAAAATGCAGGCAATAAGAAGCGTGGTGAAACTGTTGATTGCCATGCGCTTGCTGAAGTGGAGTGGCTGCTTGCGTTGCTGCTTGAGCAAGAAGGTGGCGAGCGCGAGGGTGACAGTGGCCAAAAGTGCCATTACCAACCACGATTCCTTGGCATAAGTGGTGGTGCTGCCAATCAGCACCGCCAGCATCACGATGCGCTTGGTGGAGCAGGTTTCGTCGGTGGAGCGCAGCCAGTCGTAGTAGTCGGCTGTGCTGAAACTATGCTGCTGGAGCATCTGCAAATCCCAGCGGAGCATCATACTCAGCACCAATGCGATGGCAACAAGAAAAGCAATATTCACAATAAGGCTAATTTCCATATCTTTTTTCAATAAAAATTTTGCCACAAAGTTAGTGAAAAATCTTGGTAGCGCCCACAGCAAGCCGAAACACCACGAAAATCATCATCACACAGGAAAAATACGCTCCAAATATGCGATTTCGCTCTGACGTAGGGACATGCCTTTGGCATGTTGAGTTAGGTGGCGACATATCAACGCATTCGAAATATGCCAAAGCCGTATCCATACGCTATTGTCGTTTTTGGTGGTTTGATGGTCTGTTGCACAGGTAAATTGGCTATTTTCTACTTTATTAATGTGAAAAGCGTGATTTTTTATGGATTATGGAGGGAAAGTTGTGAAAAAACCATTATCTTTGTATGATTGAATATCTGCCCTTGCGGAAAAGGGTGTGTTTTTTAAACCACTGGCTCAAATTTTAACGCTATGTTGAAGAAATTTTTCCTGATTATATGTGGCTCGTTTGTGGGCTCCTTTATTGCTATCATAGTGGCTATGCTTTGCGTGCTGATGCTCGGCGTGTCGATTTCGCTGTCGATGGGTCGCGGCACCGCCACGGTGAAAAGCCATTCCATTCTCAAAATCGACTTGAGTGGTGCTGTGGAAGAGCGCAGCGAGGAAGTGAGTAGCGTCAACGAATTGATAGCGATACTTCAAGGATCGGAAAAAGGCGCCAGTCTGCAAGAAATTGAACGCTCGCTCAGTGTGGCGATGCTCGACGACAACATCGACGGCGTGGTGCTCAACTGCAATGGCGTGCAAGCCGCTCCTGCCACACTGCGTGCCATCAGAAAAGCCATCGTCAATTTCAAGAAAAGCAAAAAATGGGTATATGCCTACGGCAACATGGGCTTCGACCAAGGCGACTACTATGTGGCTACGGCAGCCGACAGCATTTTCATCAACCCTGTGGGTGCGGTGGATGTTCACGGCATGGCTTCGTGTACGCCCTATTTCAAGAAAGTGCTCGACAACATAGGCGTGGAAATGCAGGTGATTCGTGTGGGTGCCTACAAGAGCGCCGTGGAGCCTTACATGCTCGACGCCATGAGTCCCGAAAACCGCGAACAGCAGCAACTGTATCTGGGCAACATCTGGGGCGTGATTGAAAGTGAAATGGCAGATGCCAGAAAGATTAACCGTGGCGCGTTCAACCAATACGTGGATAGCATATTGCTGGTGCAGCCAGCCGACACTCTGATTAAGCGCCATTTGGTGGACGCGAAAATCTATCGTCCCGAATTTGAGAACCGTCTTCGCAAACTCACCAACGTGAAGGAGACCGACGACCTGAACTTCGTGTCGCCACAAATGCTTGCCACCAACTACGACGCTGGCGAAAATAAAGACGGCGTGATAGCAGTGGTGTATGCTTGCGGTGAAATCGACGGAGGCACACCAGGCGAAGGCATCGACAGCGAACAACTGGTGGACTGCATCGGCAAACTCCAGCGCAACGATGATGTGAAGGCACTGGTGCTGCGTGTGAACTCGCCCGGCGGCAGCGCATTTGGCTCCGAGCAAATTTGGCACGCCCTCGAAAACTTCAAAAAGGCGGGTAAGACGTTCGCCGTGTCGATGGGCGACTATGCGGCTTCGGGCGGCTACTACATCTCGTGTGGCGCCGACCGTATATTTGCCGACAGCACCACCATCACGGGCAGCATAGGCATCTTTGGCGTGATACCTTGCGCACAGGATTTGGTGGAAAACAAAATTGGCGTGAATGTGGAAGTGGTGAAAACCAACGAAAACGCCGATCTTTTGGCGATGGGTGTGCTCTCGAAACGACTCACACCAGCCCAACGCCAGTCGATTCAAAACAGCGTGAATGAAGGTTACGAACTGTTTACCAAACGCTGTGCCGATGGCAGAAAAGTGAAGCAGGATTCAATTAAGGCAATAGGTGGCGGACGCGTATGGGACGGCATCTCTGCTAAAAAGATAGGTTTAATCGACCAATTTGGCTCGCTTGCCGATGCCATAGAGTGGACAGCAAAGAAAGCGGGGCTCAACACCGGCTACTACAGCGTGGAATGTTATCCTACAATGGAGGAAAACATGATGGCGATGCTCGGAAAGTATATGCAAATGTGCACCACTGAGAAGATGAAGCGCGACATGGGCATGTTCTACGCCTACTACGAGAGCATTCAGGCCATTCTGCACCGCGACCACATTTTGTGTCTGCTCCCCGAAACCGAACTGAAATAATCTCATTTTATCTCAATCTGAAATTGAAGGAATTTTTAACTAAAATATTAAACAAAGAACAGCGCAAGACCGCAGTTGAGCTGATCCTCACTCCATTCTCGTGGATTTACGGGGCTGGGGTTTGGCTACGCAACGCCGCCTTCAATATGGGCATACTCAAGCAGGAGTCGTTTGATGTGCCGGTAGTGTCGGTGGGCAATATCACGGTGGGCGGCACTGGCAAAACGCCACATGTGGAATACATCGTGGAGGAATTGTGCCAAAAATACCACATCGGTGTGCTCAGCCGTGGCTACAAGCGCGAAACTCACGGCTTTATCATGGCGCGTGAAACGCTCGGACCAAAGGATCTGGGCGACGAGCCATATCAAATTTACCATAAGTTCTTGGGCTTGATTACGCTGGCTGTGTGTGAAGACCGCAGAAAGGGTATTCACGAAATGCTGAAACTCGACCCCGACATCAATTTGATTTTGCTCGACGACGCTTTCCAGCACCGCTATGTGAAGCCGAAGGTAAACATCGTGCTGGTGGACTACAACCGACCACCACACAACGACCGCCTCTTGCCTTTGGGCACGCTCCGTGAACCATTCCGCTATATTTTGAAGGCGGATATCGTGATTGTGACCAAGTGCCCTTACGACATTTCGCCACTGGATATGAAGTTGAGCAGTAAGAACTTGGACCTCTATCCATCGCAAAAGCTCTATTTCTCGCGCATCGAATACGCTTATCCTAAGCCCGTGTTCCCCATTTCGCAGGTGCTGCTCGAAAACCTGTCGTTCCTCGGACCGAACGACCTGATTTTAGGACTTACCGGCATTGCCAACCAGCGCCCATTCGTGAAGTATCTGCGTAGTTTCAATGCGCAGGTGAAGGTGATTCATTACGACGACCACCACGACTACACTCGTGAGGATTTTAAATACATTATCAAGATTTTCAACGAGTTGCAAGGTGCGCAAAAATTCATTGTCACCACCGAGAAAGACGCGGTGCGCATTCTCAACAATCCATATTTCCCGATTGAAATGCGCTCATACATCTACTTCATTCCTATCAGGGTGACGGTGAATGTTAACGAAGACGAGTTTATACACGTGCTTGAGGCGAAAATCAACGCCCCTACTGAAGAATAATATTTTTTTACAACAAATGACGGTGCAGCACACACTTTACCGACATGTGGCACCGGCGTGATATATCCCCAATTATTTATTTTAAAACTAAACCAACAATATTATGGAACAAGAAAAAAACTGGTTAGAACTGATTAGCGAAACCGCAGCTTATATTACAGAAAAAGTGGGCGAAATGCCTAAAACAGCAATTATCCTGGGCACTGGCTTGGGAGAACTTGTGAAGCATATCGACATTAAGGTGGCAATCCCTTATTCGGAAATTCCTAACTTCCCTGTGTCAACAGTTGAGGGCCACAGTGGCCGCTTGATTTTTGGTAACCTCGGTAGCAAGTACATCATGGCTATGCAAGGCCGTTTCCACTTCTATGAGGGCTACAGCATGAAGGAAGCCACGTTCCCAGTGCGTGTGATGAACAAGTTGGGCGTGAAGACACTTTTCGTGTCGAATGCAGCAGGCGGTATGAACCCACAGTTCCGCATCGGCGACTTGATGATTATCAACGACCACATCAATCTCTTCCCAGAGCATCCATTGCGTGGCAAAAACTATAACGAACTTGGTCCACGTTTCCCAAGCATGGACGAGCCTTACAGCCACCGCCTCATTAAGAAGGCGAAAGAGATTGCGGCAGAGAAGAATATTCGCCTGATGGAAGGTGTGTATGTGGGCACACAAGGCCCTACATTTGAAACCCCAGCCGAATACCGCTACTTCTCTCGCATCGGTGGTGATGCAGTGGGCATGAGCACCGTGCCAGAAGTGATTGTGGCACGCCACATGGGCATGGAGGTGTTTGGCATGTCGGTAATCACCGACCTCGGCGGCGAAGGCATCGAAGTGGTGAAGGTAAGCCACGAAGAAGTGCAAATCGCAGCAGCCAAGGCCGAGCCAATCATGTCGATGGTAATGGAAGAAATCATCAACCAATTCGAAGAGTTATAATAGATGTTAGAAATTAGAAATTAGAAGTTAGACTTTTGATTTTAAGAGACTTTAGATATTGAGATTAGAGTTTTGGATTTAAAAAATGATTTTCAATGAGAGATTTTAAGACTTTAGATATTTGGAAACGAGGAATTTCTCTCTCAAAAATGATTTATGTTTTGTCAAGAGAATTTCCTGCTGAAGAAAAATTCGGTCTCCAATCTCAAATCAGAAGAGCGGCAACATCCATTCCTATCAATATAGCAGAAGGTTGTGGGCGTGATAGTCTTAAAGATTTTGCACACTTCATCCATATTGCAGAAGGCTCTGCAAGTGAATTGGAATGTGAATTAATCATTGCGGTGGAGTTGGGGTTTATTACCGATTATCAAGCAACCCCATTAATTGAGGAAATATCTCAAATTCGCAAAATGATGAATAGTTACAAAATTAAAATCCAAGATACGCTCAGTTTGAAAAAGAAAAAAACATTTGAGCAGGATTCTTAAATCTAATTTCTAACTTCTAATTTCTAATTTCTATTTTCGAAAAATTTATTTTGAGAAAATGATTGAAACTGAAATTTCTACCCTTGGTGAGTTTGGGCTGATTGAGCAACTCACCAAGGATGTTCAAATCAAAAATTCAACTACGCAAATGGGCGTGGGCGACGACTGCGCGGTGCTCGACTACAGCAGCAACTGCAACTTGCGCGCACTCGTCACCACCGATGTGCTGCTCGAAGGCATTCACTTCGACTTGACTTACACGCCACTTCGCCACCTGGGCTACAAGGCGGCTGTGGTCAACTTCAGCGATGTGTATGCCATGAACGGCCAGCCAAAGCAAATCACCGTGTCGCTCGGCATCTCGAAGCGTTTCACCGTTGAGCATATCAACGAACTCTACGCCGGCATTCGCTTGGCTTGTGAGCAATATGGCGTTGATATTGTGGGTGGCGACACCTCGGCATCGGTCACAGGATTGATTATCTCCATCACCTGTATTGGCGAGGGCGAAGAGGGCAAGATTGTGTATCGTGGCGGTGCAAGAGACACCGACCTCGTGTGCGTGAGTGGCGACCTCGGTGCAGCCTATATGGGACTCCAACTGCTGGAGCGCGAGCGTGAGGCTGGCGCAGGAGAGAAGGACTTCCAACCCGATTTCTCAGGGCGTGAATACATTCTCGAACGCCAACTCAAGCCTGAGGCTCGCCGTGATGTGATTGCCGAACTCAAAGAACTCGGCATTCAGCCCACAGCCATGATGGACGTGAGCGACGGCCTGTCGAGCGAACTGCTCCACATCTGCAAGGATAGCAATGTGGGCTGCCGTATCTATGAAGACCGTATTCCTATCGACTATCAAACCGCAGTGATGGCTGAGGAACTGAACATGAACCTCGTGACGGCGGCGATGAATGGTGGCGAGGATTACGAATTGCTTTTCACCGTTCCGCTCACCGACCATGAGAAGGTGCAGAAGATGAAGTCAGCCAAACTGATCGGTCGCATCACCAAGCCCGAACTTGGTGCATTTATGGTCACTCGCGACGATGCTGAAATAGCCATTCGCGCGCAGGGCTGGAACGCTTTCACCTCAGAAGAGGAAACGGAATAATGCAATGGGGCGCATCACCCAAAAAACGATAACACCATAGCGTAGGTGACATGTTCCCACGCTATGATGTGTTTCCCGACACACCATATATTCAAGAAATTTAGACTTCTATCATTTTCGAGAGGAAATGTTCTACTACTCAAATATAATAACATTATGTATCGTTTTCCGCTACAAACATTTCAAGACACGCCAACTCCATTTTACTACTACGATTTGAAGTTGCTCAACAAGACGCTCGACGAAATCAATCGTCAAATCAAAGGCCATCCTTTCAAGGTGCATTATGCCGTGAAGGCAAACGGCAACAAGACCATTCTTGAAGAAATCGCGAAAAAGGGCTTTGGCGTTGACCTCGTGAGTGGTGGAGAAATCAGTGCTGCACTCGCTGCGGGTTTTGCCGCTAATGGCATGGTATATTCAGGCGTGGGAAAAACCGACCCTGAAATCAACCTTGGCTTGGACAACGACATCTACAGTTTCAATGTGGAATCGGTGCCTGAACTGGAAGTAATCAATGAGTTGGCTGGCAAAAAAGGAAAAGTTGCAAATATCTCAATCCGTGTGAACCCCGACATCGATGCCCACACCCACCGCTACATCACCACAGGCACGGCGGAAGACAAGTTTGGCATCAACATTGAAATGCTCTCCACGGCTGTGAACAAAGCACTCTCGCTGCCCAATATCCACTTGCGTGGCTTGCACTTCCATGTGGGCTCGCAAATCACCGACATGAAACCATTCAGTATGCTTTGCGACAGCGTGAATGGTTTGCTCGACTATTTCGACCGTCACGACATTCGTTTTGAAATGATTAACGTGGGCGGCGGACTTGGCATCGACTACGTGAAGCCCGATGTGAACGCTATCCCCGATTTTGAGCATTTCTTCAACACTTTCAAGCACAAACTCAAACTCCGCAAAGGTCAGGAACTTCACTTCGAACTCGGACGCTCCATCGTGGCACAATGCGGCTCGCTGATAGCCCGTGTGGTGTTTGTGAAAGAAAACCGCAACAAGAAATTTGTGATTCTCGATGCCGGCATGACCGACCTGATTCGCCCTGCACTTTACCAGGCGCACCATGTGATTCAAAACATCTCGTCACGCGATACCGCCAGCGATGTGTATGATGTGGTAGGGCCGATTTGCGAGTCAAGCGACGTGTTTGCATGCAACGAAAAACTGCCCATCTCGAAGCGAGGCGACATCTTCGCCATTCGCTCAGCAGGAGCCTATGGCGAAACCATGGCATCGCGCTACAACATGCGTCAACTCCCAAAATCTTACTTCCAACGCTAATTCACGGCACACGCCCAGCACTCATTGCGCATTTCCACTGCATTTCCACCCGAAAAATTAGGCGAAATTGGCGAAAATTTTGGTGGGGAACAAAAAAGTTATTAACTTTGCAGTCGCAAAAGTATCGGGCACTCCCCGTAACTGCGCTAAAGAAAGTTCTTGTGCATCAAGCCAAGAAGAATCTGGTTCGGTAGCTCAGCTGAATAGAGCAACAGCCTTCTAAGCTGTGGGTCCTGGGTTTGAGTCCCAGCCGAATCACCAATCCTCCAAAGGTGAGAAAATCCCAAAGATTTTCCCACCTTATTTTTTCCCCACCTCCCCTCCTCCCCCAATAATCATTTCCCCACCACTTACCCAATTTGCCCAAAAAAAATATTGAGCATATTTGCACTGTACCAGATTGTGGAATAGAACTTTATCACTTTATGCCATCGGCATGTGTAGGTGATGTTTGAATGAATTTATTATTTACAGGGGCAACATGTATATCATACCCTTAAATTATGGAGCCATATTTGCGTGGCTCCATTTTTTTGCCTATTTTTGTGAGAAGAACAAATGGGTGAAATACCCGTCAAATCACAAAAAAGGACGGTGCAAAAAATCGACGAGTGATAACGCCTTGAACGTAGGGACATGCCTTGGGCATGTTTACAATGCGTAGGCACAATGGCGCTTTTTGCTACCGCCACATTAGAATATATATTTCTATGACCGACATTGAAGCAAAAATCAAGCAACTGCGCGACGAACTGAATCGCCACAACTATAACTACTATGTGCTCAATCAGCCCACCATCGGCGATATGGAGTTCGACTTCAAGATGCACGAACTGGAGGACCTTGAAAAGGCGCACCCCGAATTTGCCGACCCGCTTTCGCCCACGCAGCGTGTGGGAAGCGACATCAGTCAGGGGTTCAAGCAAGTGCTTCACGAGCGCCCCATGCAGAGCCTCGGCAACTCCTATTCCATTGAGGAGGTGCAAGACTTTCTGCGCCGTGCCAAAGACGGTTTGGGCGGCGAACCTGTGCAGATTGTGGGCGAAATGAAGTACGACGGCACCAGCATTTCATGCACCTACGAGCATGGGCGCCTTGTGCGTGCCGTGACCCGTGGCGACGGTGTGCGTGGCGACGATGTCACTGCCAATGTCATCACCATCAAGAGTGTGCCGCTTCAGCTCCAGCCCGGCGACTGGCCCGACAAGTTTGAGGTGCGTGGCGAGATTCTGCTCCCTTGGGCAAGTTTCGAACGCCTCAACAAGGAGCGCGAATTTAACGAGGAACCTCTGTTTGCCAATCCACGAAATGCCGCCGCCGGCACATTGAAAATGCAAAATTCTGCCGAGGTGGCGCGCCGTGGACTCGATGCCTACTTCTATTTCCTGCTGGGCGACCAACTTGAAGCGTCAGCACCAGGCCTATTTAGCGAAAACGACTTCAGCACCCACACAGGGCGCATGGAGGCGTTGAAAAAATGGGGATTCAAAGTGGCTGAGCACTCGGTTCTCGATTCGATTGATGCCGTGAAGGACTTTATCGACCAATGGGACGTGCAGCGCAAGAATCTGCCTATTGCCACCGACGGTTTGGTGTTCAAACTCAATTCCATTCGCCAGTGGCTCAACCTTGGTAGCACCGCAAAATCGCCACGATGGGCCATTGCCTACAAATTCGCCCCAGAGCGCGAGTGCTCGCCGCTGCAATTCATCAGTTTTGAAGTGGGCCGCACCGGCGTGATTACGCCAGTAGCCAATCTTGATCCGGTGCTGCTGTCGGGCACCATAGTGAAACGTGCATCGCTACACAACGAAGACATCATTCGCCAACTCGACATTCACGAAGGCGACTACCTGTATGTGGAAAAAGGTGGCGAAATCATTCCTAAAATCGTGGGCGTAGACCTGAAACGCCGCAAAGCCGACAGCCGCCCGATTGAGTTTGTGCGCACCTGTCCTGTGTGTGGCACTCCCCTCTCTCGCATCGAGGGCGAGGCTGCATGGGTATGCCCCAACAAATACGGCTGCAAGCCACAAATCACAGGCCGCATTGAGCATTTCGTAGCACGCCATGCCATGAACATCGACGGCATTGGCGAAGAGGTGGCTGTGCAACTCCACGAAAGCGGACTGGTGCACAACATTGCCGACATCTATTCACTCACGGGCAACGACCTGATGCGCCTTGAGCACTTCCAGCGCAAGGCATCGGACCGTATTCTCAGCGGCATACGCAAATCACTTGAAGTGCCGTTCGAGCGTGTGCTGTTTGCCATCGGCATCCCATACGTGGGCGAAACCACCGCTAAAGTGCTTGCACGAAATGTTCACACCATCGATCGCCTGATGGCGATGAACGCCGAGGAATTGGCATCAATCCCCGAAATCGGTCCGAAAATCGCGGAATCTATCGTGGGTTATTTCGCCGCAGAAGGCAACCGTGAGATTATTGAGCGACTGCGTGAGGCTGGCGTGCAACTGTGCCTCAGCGAAGCCGAACTTGCCAACCGCACCGACAAACTCGCCGGCAAGAAAATAGTAATCAGCGGTGTGTTTGCCAAGCATTCGCGCGAGGAATACAAGGCGATGATTGAGCAGAACGGCGGCAAGAACGTGAGCAGCATATCATCAGCCACCAGTTATGTGTTCGCTGGCGAGAACATGGGTCCCGCAAAACTCGAAAAAGCACGCAAACTCGGCATTCCAATCATCGGTGAAGACGAGTTCCTCGCCATGCTCGAATAGCGAAGCAACACTCCCCCACCCGACAACCGACACCGCCACACGCCCCTCCCCCCCATTTTTGGGCGTGTGGCGGATTTTTACTACCTTTGCAGTCAAATCATTATCCACACATTAAATATATGAACATCAAGTCTGCCGAATTTGAAATCAGCAACACCGACGTGAAGAAATGCCCCGAAGGCTTCAAACCGGAATACGCCTTTATCGGCCGCTCCAATGTGGGCAAATCTTCCCTTATCAATATGCTCACCAATCGCATCGGATTGGCTAAGACATCGTCAACCCCTGGTAAAACGATGCTTATCAACCACTTCATCATCAACGACGAGTGGTACATCGTCGACCTTCCCGGCTATGGCTACGCACGCCGTGGCAAGGACAGCCGCGAACAACTCTCAAAAATCATTCGCAGTTACATTTTGGGGCGTGAGCAGATGACCAACCTTTTCGTGCTGGTGGATAGCCGTCACAAGCCACAGAAAATCGATCTCGAATTTATGGAATGGCTGGGCGAAAACGGTGTTCCGTTCAGCATTGTGTTCACGAAAATGGACAAACTCGGCCGTGAAGCCGGCACTCGCAACGTGAACGAGTACAAGAAAACGCTTCTTGAGCAATGGGAGGAACTGCCACCCATCTTCATCACCTCAAGCGAAGACCGCCGGGGCCGCGACGAACTGCTCGACTACATCGGTTCGATTAACGAAGAACTGAAAAAGCAATAAAATTCTAAACTACAGAAAAGAGGATAAGCATTTTTATGTTTTTCCTCTTTTTCATTTGTGAGAAATAAGTTACCTTTGTAAAATGTTTTGCCGCAAAACAACTGATTTTTTGGGACAAAACATTTCCTAAACCCAAATCGGTCATTAGGCCGTGTAAGGATTTTTGTATTACTTCTTGCGGTCTTTCGGTTTTTATAAGATGCATTTCGCTTGTTTTTAATTCGTAATAGCTCGCTATCACTCATTAAAAGACAAACAAAATTCATTCTTCTAAAACTCCGAAATACCACAAGCCCTAATGCCCGATTTGGGTTAAACGGAATTATCACTTAACAACGCTTTAATATTATGTTTATCATTGGCATCGCCGGCGGTACCGGTTCAGGCAAAACAACTGTAGTGAGAAAAATTATGCAACGCCTTCCAAAAGGCGAAGTGGGAATTATCAGCCAAGATAATTACTATAAGGATTCAAGCCACGTCCCTGCTGAGGAACGTCAGAATATCAACTTCGACGAACCAGCGGCTTTCGACTGGACGCTCCTTCACAAGCACCTTACCATGCTGAAAGAAGGCAAGGCTATTGAAATGCCCACTTACTCATATCTCACCTGCTCGCGTCAGGAGGAAACCATTCCGATGGGTCCCCACGAAGTGGTGATTATTGAAGGCATTCTCGTGTTTAGCGACCCACGCCTCCGCAATATGATGGACATCAAAGTGTTTGTTGACGCTGATGCCGACGAGCGATTGATTCGTGTGATTTCTCGCGACTGCATCGAGCGTGGACGCACCCCAAAAATGGTGATTGACCGCTACGAGAAGGTGCTGAAACCTATGCACAACCTCCACATCGAGCCTGCGAAGAAGTACGCCGACATCATCGTGCCACAAGGCGGACACAACGAGGTGGCAATCAACCTGCTCACCGACTACATCAAAAGTCGCCTTATCGCCAAATAAGTAAACAAGACATCAATCGAATATGAAATTTCCCTGGAATAAGACATCAAAACCAGCCACAGCACCAACAGCCAACACTTCAGCAGAGCAGCAGAACGAGCCACAACTCGATGCCGCCACCACAGAAAATGCCGAGGCTGGCAAACCCGCTACACCAAAACGAAACAGCAAGGATATCGTTGCAGAGCTCAACAGAGCGGGTGAAGCTGGCGAACTGGTGCTGAGCACCGACAATCTGGTGAAAAAGTATCGCCAACGCGTGGTTGCCAACCATGTGTCAATCAATGTGCGACAAGGGGAAATCGTGGGTCTGCTCGGTCCGAACGGTGCCGGCAAAACCACCACTTTCTACATGACCACCGGTCTGGTCACGCCCAACGAGGGACGTGTGTTTCTCAACGATGTGGAAATCACCAAGTTGCCAGTGTATAAGCGTGCCAAGTTGGGCATTGGCTATCTGCCACAGGAAGCGTCGGTATTCCGCACCCTCACGGTGGAAGACAACCTTCGCCTTGTGCTTGAAATGACCAACACCACGCCCGAATACCAGCGCGACAAACTTGAATCGCTGCTCGACGAGTTCCACTTGCAAAAGGTAAGAAAAAACCTGGGTAACCGTCTTTCGGGTGGTGAACGCCGCCGTTGCGAAATTGCGCGTTGCCTTGCCATCAACCCTAAGTTTATCATGCTCGATGAGCCTTTTGCCGGCGTCGACCCTATCGCTGTGGAAGACATTCAGAGTATCGTGTATAAGTTGAAGGAAAAGAATATCGGCATTCTGATCACCGACCACAATGCACCCGAAACGCTCAGTATCACCGACCGTGCCTACCTGCTTTTCGAGGGCAAAATCCTTTTCCAAGGCTCCAGCGAAGAACTGTCGGACAATCCTGTGGTGCGTGAAAAATACCTCGGCCGCAACTTCATCTTCCGCCGCAAAAAATTCGATTAAAATCCCCACACATATCAAAAACAAATACGAGTGTGTATCTCACATGAGATATACACTCGGTTTATTTCTGACCCACCCTTAGGCCTTATTTCGGTTCTGTGGAAAATTTCTGGGGATAGAGTATGCATTGTTGCCGAATCGTGAATGGAATCAAAAACAAAAACATAAAAAACAGCCTTGGAGCAACGTGGAATGCTTCGCATTTGGCGGTGCGACTGTGCGCTTTGCGTCATTGGAAACGAGTTTCCATGCCGCCAACCACACAATCCCTCCGCCACCCTCTTACGAGGGCCTTCCACGTTGCACCAAGGATAAAAAACCGCTCGCCGTTTCACGGCGCCCCCCCTGATGATAAAATGATTTTAGGAGATTGTGTCAAATCTCCTAAACGATTTTGCATGGTAGGGATGCGATATTTCGCATCTGCACCAAATGGTTGATATTCAATATAATACCGCATTATGGGCGGACGTGAAGTATCACGTCCCTACCGGGATTGGTTTTTCGCCGAAGGCGAGCGGTTTTTATCCTTTTGGCGATGCCACCGACCTCGCTGGAGAGGTCGGCGTTGGTGATGTGGTGTGGCTGATTCAAGCCTCGGCTTGAAATCAGACATGCCACAGCACTAACGAAAGGTGCGAAGCACGGGCCTTGCTAAAAGACTGTTTTTTATGTTTTTGTTTCAGTCCCGCCAGTATTTAACCACAGAACCTTTATTTTTCGATGCGGATGGAGGGGTCTTTGAATGGCATGATTTCGCCATACATGGTGAGGCTGCCTCGGTGGAACGTTGGGGTAACGTAGGCTGTGGCACTGTCGCTATTGTAAGGAATGGTGATTTGCACATTCACGTTGGAATATGAGCCAAGCACATTGAAGTTTAAATGCACGTTGCCCTTTTTGTCAATCTCCACATCTATATCACCCACACGGCCAGAGCAAGTGAATCCGCCCATGCCGTTCAAGCCCAATGAGCCATTGTTGAATGCCGTTTGCACAATCGCCCCATCGTTCTGGAGCAAAATGAAATTGGTGGCTGTGCTCAGCCCATACTCTGTGGGGCCACCGCCGAAGTACACACCGTCAACCTGCATCAGGAAGTGGCGGTCGTTGATGGCGCCAATCAGTTTAATGAATCGCACAGAATCAGTGTAGGCCTTAAACTCGCGCTTCTGCTCTTTGGTGAGCTGCACGGTGGCCGTACTATCGGTTTGAGCCACAGCTGCATTACAGAAAAATCCTCCGCACATGGCACAAAACACAAGTATCAATACTGCAAATCTTTTCATAACAAGAAAGGTTTTAAATCGTAAAACATATCGCAAATATATCACATTTTTCATTTTTCTATCGCCTCAATAGGAATTTTTATGCCATTTTCACTAATTTTGTATATTACTTTTACACAGCAAAATATCGAAATATATATGGCAGAAAAACAATATATTCGCTCTTTATCTACAAAGATTCTCATCGCCTTTGGCACCATGAGCGTGGGGCTCACGCTTTTTTCACTGTTTGCAACGCTCATCACCACCGATGGCGAACACAGCAAATACGCCACCCTGCTCATGGGGGTGTTTCAAAACTTGGTGGTTTTCGGTTTGGCGGCTGTCGTCACATCGAAAATCTGCTATCGCAAGGTGCTGACACCGCTGAAAATGAATGTGGCGCCCTCATGGAAAGGCTTCGCTATGGTGGTGGCGGTGTATGTGGTGAGTCTGCCCGCACTCAACTGGCTGGTGGACTGGAATGCGCATATCACATTCCCCGACTCCATGCAGCAACTCTACCACACATTAAAGAATTTAGAGGATTTAGCGCAGAAAGAAACCAACTTCCTCCTGCAAGGCAACGACCTGCTCACCACTATACTGATAGTGCTGGAGGTGGGCTTGCTCACTGGATTTGGCGAAGAGATATTTTTCAGGGGTGCCATTCTCGGCGCTTTTGAGCAGAAGAAAGGGCTCAACATCCACTTGTCCGTTTGGTTTGTGGGCATACTGTTCAGCGCCTTCCACTTCCAATTTTTCGGATTCTTCCCTCGCTGCTTTTTGGGCATTTGGCTCGGCTACCTGTTTGTGTGGAGCGGAAGCCTGTGGCTACCTGTCATCGCCCACGCCCTCAACAACGGTATGGTGGTGATCGTCGCCTACCTCACCGAGCAAAAAGTGATAGGATCCGATGCCATTGAGAAAATCGGTGTGCCACAAACCGGCGAATTCCCATTGCTGGCACTCATCAGCGCCATCCTCACCATCGCCCTCATCATCGCCACCTCCAAAATCCACATCAGAAAGCACTGAAGATTTTTCCACTGGTAGAAAATTCCTGGGAATAGATTAGGCATTATTGCCGGCTCGTGAATGGAATCAAAAACAAAAACATAAAAAACAGCCTTGGAGCAACGTGGAATGCTTCGCATTTGGCGGAGGGACTGTGCGCTTTGCGTCATTGGAAACGAGTTTCCATGTCGCCAACCACACAGTCCCTCCGCCACCCTCTTACGAGGGCCTTCCACTTTGCCCCAAGGATAAAAACCACTCGCCGTTTCACGGCGAAAAACCCCTGAAAATTGTGATTTATCGGTTGAAGGCTATATGTCAATACTCAAAACGCCATAGCGTAGGGACATGCCTTTGGCATGTTTCGATGCAAACAAGCAATGTATCAGCGCATTGGAAACATGCCAAAGGCATGTCCCTACGTTATAATGCGCCCGCCTGTTGTGGGTGACATAAATCATCGCATCTGCGAGGGCAAAAGGGATTCGGGTATCTTTATATTTGCGTTTTCGGATAATCTAATTTCTAAATATTGGTATTTCGCCGAAGGCGAGTGGTTTTTATCCTTTTGACGATGCCACCGACCTCGTAAGAGGGCGGCGTTAGGGGTGTGGTGTGGCTGATTCAAGCCCCAGCTTGAAATCAGACATGCCACAGCACTAACGGCAGGTGCGAAGCACAGGAATCGCCAAAAGGCTGTTTTTTATGTTTTTTGTTTCGGTCCCCCCAGCATTTATCCACTGAACCATAATAGATTTTCGGTATTTATATGTGTGCATAAAAAAAGATTGCTCCCCAAAAATGGAGAGCAATCAAAATTGCGTAGGCTCGTAGCCTAAAAAAAGTGCAATTTATTAGAGGTTTTCGTTGTCCTTCTTCCAATCTTCTACAGCTGGAACGATACCGAGTTCAACGATTTCGTCACGCATCTTGCAGAGGTGTGCGTAAGAAGCCTTGAGAGAAGCGAGTTCTTCTTCAGTACCTTGTGGTTCAGTGTAGTGAACACCAGTTGCGTCGATAGTGGTAGGCATAGCCATCATCACGTTCTTGAAACCGAGCTTTTCGTCGTTCACGTAGCAACCTGCTGGCAAAGTGAACTTTTCGCCACCCATAGCAGCCTCAATCATCTTAACGGCTACGTAAGCAGGGCTCTGGAATGAGCTGCGGCCACGGAGCTTGATGATGTTAGAACCACCTTGGATAGTGTGGTGCTTGATTTCTGCGAAGCGTTCAGCGCTCAAGCCCATTTCAGCGAGAGGCTTGCCGTCAACCTTAACTTGAGAAGCGAATACAGCCATTTGTTCGCCGTGGCCACCGTAAGTCTTAGCGCCAGTCACCTTGTCTTGTTGTACACCGAATTCAAGTGCGAGAGCTTGTTGCAAACGAGTTGAGTCGAGAGCAGCGAGTGAGGTGAGTTGGTTTGGCTTCAAACCAGAGTGGATAAGAGCTGTAAGAGCTGTAACGTCAGCTGGGTTAAAGATCACAACCACGTGCTTTACGTCTGGGCAGTATTTCTTGATGTTATCGCCAAAGTCAGCAGCAATCTTGCAGTTACCCTTGAGCAAGTCTTCACGAGTCATGCCGTCCTTACGTGGAGCACCACCAGAAGAGATGATGTACTTAGCACCAGTGAAAGCCTTCTTAGCAGCTTCAGCAACCTTTTCTGGGTTACCCATATCTTCCACTGCAGGAGCCACATAAGTGATGTTAGCACCTGGGAAAGCGCATTGTTGGATTTCATCGAACACACCGTGAACACCTGGTTCATAGATATCATAAAGACAGATGTTTGGAGTAAGGCCGAGCATCAAAACGCTCTGTACCATGTTTGAACCGATCATACCACCGGCACCTACGATAACGAGTTTTTCGTCAGTTAAAAATCCCATAGTAAGAAATCTTTAAAAAGTGATTAAAATATAGATAGTTGTTTTTAGCTTTGTTTTCTATTGCAAAATTAATGAATTTAAGTTTCATCACAAAACAAAAATCGGGAATATGTTAATTAAATAATGCTAAAGAATGAGCACTTACTTGTCTTTTTCGGAAATGAGGCGTGATTTATGCGCCACCCACTTGCTTTTTTTGATATTTTTGGAGAACTTTGCATTCGAAAATAAACATATATAATCATACTTTTTCATTCTCACTACGATGACCGAAAAATTCATTTCAGATTCTATCAAATACATCGGTGTCGACGACCCCGACCTCACACTTTTTGAAAGCCAATATGTGCTCGAAAACGGCATGGCTTACAATTCCTACCTCATCGACGATGACGAGATTGCGGTAATGGACGCAGTTGACGCACGCAAAATCGACGAATGGATGGACAACGTGAATCGGGAACTGGCAGGAAGAAAGCCAAGTTATCTGGTGGTGCTGCACGTGGAGCCCGACCATAGCGCAGGTGTGAAAAAATTCCTGGAAACCTACCCTGAGGCAAAAGTGGTGGGCAATGCCAAGACGTTCACTTTCCTGAGCCAGTTTTTCAGCGATTTCAACTTCGACGACAAAAAAGTGGTGGTAAAAGATGCCGACACTTTGAAGTTAGGCAAGCACACGCTCACTTTCCTCACTGCGCCTATGGTACACTGGCCCGAAACGATGGTGGCATACGAATCTGCCGATAAGGTGCTGTTCAGTGCCGACGCTTTCGGTAAGTTTGGCGTGTATGATGCCGATAAGGACAACTGGACTTGCGAGGCGCGCCGCTACTATTTCAACATTGTGGGAAAATATGGCGCACCAGTGCAAATTCTGCTGAAGAAGGTGGCAAATCTCGACATCAAGGTGATTGCCCCACTCCACGGCCCGGTGCTGAGTTCAAATCTGAAATACTATATCGACCTCTATAACACTTGGAGCAGCTACGAGCCCGAAGATAAAGGCGTGTTTATAGCAGTAGCCTCCATTCACGGCAACACGCTCAAGGCGGTGGAAATCCTTGCCGAGAAACTACGTGCGCACGGCGTGAAAGTCAGCGTGAGCGACATTGCCCGCGACGACATTGCCGAGGCGGTGGAAGACGCGTTCCGCTACGACCGTCTGCTGCTTGCCGCTTCGAGCTACGATGGCGGCGTGTTCACCCCAATGGAATCATTCCTCTCGCGATTGAAGCACAAGAATTTTCAGAACCGCAAGGTGGCTATCGTGGAAAACGGCACTTGGGCTCCAACGGCAGCCAAGACCATCAAGGCCACTTTGAGCGAAATGAAGAATATCACGCTCGTGGAGCCTGTGGTGACTATCCGCTCGGCTTACAAGCCCTCCGACGAGGCAGCTTTCAATGCGCTTGCCGAAGCTCTGTGCAAATAATTCCTGACCACATTATTAATGAATATGGAACAAGAATTTGCATCATCTTTGCTGGAAAACGCTGTGAGCGAATTTGCCAAACTCCCTGGCATCGGTCGCAAAACGGCGCTGCGCCTTGTGTTGCATCTGCTGAAGCAAGACAAGCAAAACGCACGCCAGTTTGGCGAAGCCATTATCAAGCTCAGGGAGGAAATTCAATACTGCAAAGTGTGCCACAACATCAGCGAAACCGAGGTTTGCCCTATCTGCGCAGACCAGCTGCGTGATGCCTCCACCATCTGTGTGGTGGAGAATGTGAAAGATGTGATGAGCATCGAAAACACGCATCAGCACCACGGCCTGTATCATGTGCTGGGCGGACTTATTTCGCCGATGGACGGCATCGGACCGCAAGACATCGAGATCGAATCGCTTGAAGAGCGCGTGAAATCGGGCGAGGTGAAAGAGGTGATATTGGCGTTGAGTGCCACAATGGAGGGCGACACCACCAACTTTTACATCTTCCGCCGTCTTGCCCCCTACCCCGATGTGAAAATCACGATGCTGGCGCGAGGCGTGAGCGTGGGCAACGAAATCGAATACACCGACGAACTGACCCTCGGCCGCTCCATCCTCAACCGCACCCTCTTCAGCGACACCTTCCACAAATCATAAGTTTGTTTTGATTTTTTACACTGGTTTTTGACATTTCATACTACCGAACATGGCAGATAATTTCCTTGAATATCAGCGTGAGGCCTTCGAGGCACGCATAGCAAAAAAAGAGCGTGAGCGCAAAAAGCGCCTACGCAAATACCTCGAAGACTACAAAAAGAAACTCGCCGCCAAAAAATCCCAACAGCAGCAACCAGACCTCCCAAATCCTCCCCAACCATAATCCCAAATCGGTCATTAGGACGTGAAAGGATTTTTTTAGATTACTTCTTGCGGTCTTTCGGTTTTTATAAGATGCCTTTTGCTTGTTTTTAATTCGTAATAGCTCGCTATCACTCATTAAAAGACAAACAAAATTCATTCTTCTAAAAATCCGAAATACCACAAGCCCTAATGACCGATTTGGGATAAAAGGAGCACAGAAATATCATCAAAATAGGATAGGGAATGATATACATGCTGTCTCAAAGAAGATGCAACGAAATTCCGTTAGGAATTTAATGTGTGTAGGCAGGTATGCAGAAAAGATGTAATGGAGCGAAGCGAAATGGAGTCTTTTCGAAATGCCTGCAATGGATTTGTCAGTATTATGCATTCCGGCGGAATGCGACAACATCAAAAAGCCCTATAATGGCGAAATTGCATCCCGATGGGATGCGTCTTTGTTATGCGATATTTGCAGGCATTTCGCTTCGGTTATGCTCCATTTCGCTTCGCTCATTTCGCATAACCTTCGCTGCATACCTGCCTACACACATCAAATCCCTACGGGATTTTTTCAGTCATCACTAAATAATCACAGAGACAACTTCTATATATTTTTCTATGCCCCCACTCCGAGTGCACCTAAAGAGCCTTCCTCCCGAAAATCACCAAATTTGCACCGTAAAAATGCAGTTTCCGCCAAAAACTGCATTTTTTTAGTGCAATTTTCGTCATTTCCTGCACTTTTTCAGTGCAATTTTAGTATATTTGCACAAATATAAAATGGTATGGACAGATTATTCAGTTTTTTCAAACGCAAACTCGAAGAAACCTCAACCGATTTTCTTCGCTACAAATACAACGAAATTCATTGGGATAGCCACGCACTCGGATTGGTAGGGCCTCGCGGTGTGGGCAAATCCACTATGCTTCTGCAATACATCAAGCAGAACCTCAACGCTTCGGAAACGCTGTACATATCAGCCGACCAACTGTATTTTGCCACCCACACCTTGCTTGAAGTGGCTGACCAATTCTCAAAAATGAATGGCAAGCACCTGTTTATCGACGAAATACACAAGTACCCTGAATGGTCACGCGAATTGAAAGAAATCATCGACACCTACAGCGATATGCAAGTGGTGATTTCCGGTTCATCTATTCTCGACATTTACCAAGGCATGGCAGACCTCAGCAGGCGTGTGCCCATCTATGAAATGCAAGGACTGTCGTTCAGGGAATACCTCGCATTTTTCCATGGCATTGAAGTGCCAGTATTCTCGTTGAGCGACATTCTCACCCACAAAGCCACAATTCCTGGAGTGGCACACCCTCTCCCACTTTTCAAAGACTATCTGCAACGAGGCTATTATCCCTTTGCTAAAGACGTGGATTTCGACATCGAACTCAATCAGGTTATCACGCAAACTATGGAAACCGATATTCCTAATTTTGCAAATATCAGCGTGGCGGCTGGGCGAAAGTTGAAACAGCTGCTGATGGTGATAGCGAAAAGCACACCATTCAAGCCCGTGTATCAGAAACTCGCTGATGTCACTAATCTTAGTCGAAACGACATTCCTAACCACCTCTATTATATGGAGCGAGCAGGAATTATAGCCCAACTACGCGACAACACCAGTGGCGTTCGTGGACTTGGGAAAGTGGAAAAGGTGTATCTCGACAACACAAACCTTATCTACGCATTGGCTCCCGAACAAGCCAACATTGGCAATTTAAGGGAAACTTTCTTCATGAATCAAATGCGAGTGAACTACAATGTGGTGTGCAGCAAGATTTCCGACTTTGAAATAGACGGAGCCACATTTGAAATCGGAGGAAAGAAAAAGGGACAAAAGCAAATTGAAACCGCAGCCAAAGGCTATATCGTAAAAGACGACATAGAATTTGGCTACGCCAACATCATCCCCCTCTGGGCTTTCGGCCTCAACTACTAAAGCAAATCAACCTGCCTTAAATCTATTATTTTGATACAGATTTAAGCCATTTTAAGCAAACAAGCATCTAATTGTTTATCAATACTTTAAACCTCAATCAACTCTTAAAAAATCTAAAAAAGTAGAAAAAAACACTGTTCTCAGGCAAGATTTGAGCGATGCCCTGATTTAATAGGCAGAAACATAAAAAATAACAATATGAAAACTACGATGAATTTATTTTTGACGATAGGACTTATTGCCTGTACACTCACTTTTAGCTCGTGCAACAACGACGACAACTATGAGATTGTAAAACGCCCCACAGCTCTCGTGACAGTTTATCCAAATGGTTCTGAAGGATTTATTATGCAACTCGACGATTCAACTTCACTTGTGCCCACCAACATGAAAGAATCACCATTTGGAGAAAAAAATGTGCGGGCACTTGTCAATTACACAGTAGAATCTCCAGCCACAAAGTCACCCCACAATGTGTTTGTGAATTGGATTGACAGTATCCGAACCAAACAACCCGTTGCCACGTTAGGCAAAGATGACAACAAGGTTTTCGGCAACGACCCAATAGAAATTGTTCGCGACTGGGTTACCGTGGCGGAAGACGGATTCCTCACGCTACGCATACGCACTTTGTGGGGAGGACACATCAAACACACAATCAATCTTGTAAGTGGCGTAAACGCTGACAACGCCTATGAGTTCGACCTTAAGCACAACGCTAATGGCGACTGCAAAGGCTATTTAGCAGATGCACTCATAGCTTTCGACCTCAATCCTCTGTGGAAAAATCACACACAAGAAGTTAAAATCAAAATCAACTGGACATCATTCACAGGCAAAAAGACTGCTGAGTTCAAACTAAGAATGCACCCTGCAATATCCACTACATCCGACAATCAAATACGCTCTTTGTCTCGCCTCATATCATAAATAGGTGAACGCAAAAGTGAATAGCATCTGCAACAAAAAATATTAAGAGTACTCTACAACATTTATAATTGCACTCTGATTAAAGGTGGACGCATCATTATTTCATAGAGCACAAGTAGAACATAAAAAACAGAAAAAAGAAATGAACACAATTAAATTATTTAAATTTGCAACATTAATTGTTTGTGCTGTATTCGCAATGACATTCACATCCTGCACCGACGACAATAAGCTATCCACCATCAAGTTCAACCCCTCTGCGGTGGCAATAGCGGTTGGCAATTCACAAAACGTAACAGTTTCTGGTGGCACCGGAACCTACACCGCCAAATCAAGCAACGAAAATGTTGCTAAGGTAACAGTGAACAAGTCAAAAATAACCGTAAGCGGTATTGCAACAGGAAAAGCCACAGTAACTGTAACCGACTCTAAGAATGCGTCAAACAGCTTCAATGTCATTGTAGATAAAGGGATTGTGGTTGACAAGACTTCGGTTAGTATCAGTGTAGGACAAGAATGCGTAGTAGCTGTCAGTGGTGGCGCTACTCCATATACAGTAGTAAGCGCTAACACTAAAATTGCCACAGCATCTATCTCCAGCGGAAAGATTACTATTAAAGGTGTAGCAGCAGGTAAAACGACTGTCACCATTACAGACAAGAACAAAAAGACTGCAACGGTAGCTGTTGAAGTCTTAAAATAAGCATGCCTCCCAATTGATGGTGCAATAGCTTATACCCAATATGGTTTAGGCTTTTGCCCATCGTTGGTTCTCTGCGTTAAGACCAAATTATGCTCAGAACAACATTTAGAAGAGAGAAAACAGAAGAAGAGCACTGGCTCAAAAAGGCCATCGTTGGCGACCCTGCCGCCAACGAATGGATTTACCGTAAGTATGTGCGATACCTTTCGGCATTATGCTCTCGCTACATCATATCCGATGATGATATCAAAGATGTGTTACAAGAGGCATTCATAAAGATTTTCTCTTCTCTAAACAGCTTCAAGTTCCGTGGTGAAGGTTCATTAAAAGCATGGATGACAAAGATAACGCTAAATGAGACATTGAAGTTTGTCTGTAGCAATCAGCAATACAACTTTGTGGATATCGATTCTCCCAATATTGATATTACAAACGATGACGACATCAATACCGAAGACATTCCTACCGAAACGATACATCAGTTCATTCGAGAGTTGCCTGATGGCTACCGCACCGTATTCAATCTCTACGTTATTGACAACAAAAACCACAAAGATATAGCCCAACTGCTTGGAATCACAGAAAACACTTCCGCATCACAGTTGCACAAGGCAAAGGCTTTGTTGGCAAAAAAGCTCAAACAATATCAATCCATAAATTCCATTTGATATGAAAAAGAACTGGCAAAACGACATACACGACCGTATGAGCGACTACGAAATACAAGAGCCTAAAGGTCTTTGGGAAGACGTCAGTAAAAAAATGGCAGAAATGAAGGGCGAGCGCCAAGTGCCTCGACCCCAACCATTCTTCAATAAGACATGGCGCACAGCCACAAGGGCAGTTGTGGCAGCAAGCATTGTGCTACTACTGGGATATGCCGTATTAAATACCATAGGCAACAAAGAGAGCAACACTCCAAAATTTGCGGGAGTGCGTACAAACAAACAAATAATTCATCTTACTGAACACGGCAACCATAAGACTGATGAGAGCAGCAATCTCTTGGCCCAAAACTCGCAATCAGATAGTTACGATTTTGATGCAAAAAACACTTCTTGTCCACATATCGCAGCACATTCGCAACACTCTGCCAACACAGCTTCCACCGAAGATGCCTCCATCGGCAATCACGCAGAAAAAAACAGCGAAATTGAAAAGAGACAAACAACAGACAATCAACAACCCTCCAACGAAAATAGGTATAAAGACAAAGAAAAGGAAAATTACAGTAAGCGTGAAAATCTTTTTGACGGCTATGTGGCCTACAATGGTGAGAGAAAGAACCATTCGCACTCCACAGTCCCATCACGATGGTCAATAAGCACATGCGCAATGGGGGCTGTCGGTGCATCAAAGACCACAACGTCGATTGGTGAATACACAGTGACTGCTGGTCCCGAAGGATCTGATTGGGCCGACAACCCTATGCTTGGCATCAACCTTTTCAATAAAGGCAAGGAAGTGACAACAAAATATGCGCATAAGCTTCCCGTACGCATAGGGATGAAATTGGCTTATGCTGTTAATTCCAAATTAAGCATCGGAAGCGGACTAACATATACGCGCCTATCATCAGATATGAGAGAAGGTTCGAAAGAAAACTTTTACACAGGTGAGCAAAAGCTCAATTATATAGGAATCCCTGTTGATGTTAAATATAATATATTGTCATTCAAACGAATAAGTATGTACGGAGTGGCTGGTGTGCTTACCGAGAAATGTATTTCGGGAACAACTGTTAAGAAATACACCATCAATAGCACACAGAAAAAGACAGAGACCCTTGATATTGACAGTAAACCTATTCAAGTGTCAATCAATTTAGCTACCGGCTTACAATTGAATGTGCTTGAACACGTTGGAATCTATGCCGAACCAGGTATTAGCTACTATTTCGACGACAACTCTCACCTTCAAACAATCTATAAGGAAAAGCCTTTCAATTTCAACCTAAATATTGGTGTCAGATATACCATAGGCAAATAATAGGCAATATCTTACTCAAACTAAAAAAAACGAGAAAGAATGATGACAAAATTAAAAACAATAGTATTGATGGGCATTGTGCTCTTTATGACCTCATGCTCCAGCAACAAAGTTTTTACACAAGCTGACACTTTAGTTGGCGCATACGACAAAAGCACAACCATTACCGACGAGGAGTTTTCCCTCTTTAAAACAGTGATGCAATCGCACAGCGATTTACAGCTTAAACCCATAAAAGTTTCACGCCAAGTTGTTGCTGGAACAAACTATAAGTATGAGTGCATCAACGAAAACAAGAGAACTGTTGAGGTGGTGATTTTTCAGCCACTACCAGGACAAGGAGAAGCACGCATTTTGAGTGTCAACGGCAAAACTGACACTAAATAAACACTCGCAGACAAACAGTATAATCGCAGATTTAGACTCTCTATTTTTATGAGTTTCTAAATCTGCAATTATTTTGGAGATGATATACATGTTGTCCCGAAGAAGATGCGATGAAATTCCGTTAGGAATTTGATGTGTGTAGGCAGGTATGCAGAAAAGATGTAATGGAGCGAAGCGAAATGGAATCTTTTCGAAATGCCTGCAATAGATTTGTCAGTATTATGCATTCCAGCGGAATGCGACAACATCAAATTGCCCATTGAATACGAAATCGCATCCCGCTGGGATGCGTATTTGTTATGCGATATTTGCAGGCATTTCGCTTCGGTTATGCTCCATTTCGCTTCGCTCATTTCGCATAACCTTCGCTGCATACCTGCCTACACATATCAAATCCCTATGGGATTTTTTCAATCATTACTAAATAATCACAGGGACAACTTGTATATCATTTCCATTTTTTTATCAGCCCAAGTGAAGTTTTACAAAGGTTGGTATTTGTTTTTGGTGTAGGCGAGGGCGGCTCCGAGGGCGGTGAGGAACACGGCGTTTTCGGGGATGTGGAAACGCACGCCGTAGAGGTCTTCCATCACGGAGAACACCTCGCGGCACTCTTCCATGCGGGTGAGGTTGCCAATCATACAGAAATCCTTAATGCCGCTATTGAGGGTGGAGAGCACAGCAGCCGAGCCGATGGTTTCGAGCACCATCACGATGATGCCCTTCGCCACGTCTTCGTTCGACACCTGATTGTTCACCGCCTTACCGAAAAGCGATGCGGTGGCGTGCATGGGCAATCCTTCAAGCACATCCTTGCTGATGTCCTTGATTTGGAGGTTCACTTTCGACAAATCGCCGTGCGACGCCATTTCAATCAGGTTGGGAATGTTGCGCACATTGAGCAGCAGTCGCGACAGTCCTTGCATGGTGCCGCCGCCCATACTGATACCGCCAGCGTGACTAATCACGTCGCCATTCACCTGCACCAGCGTGGTGCCGGTGCCCATCGACACCACCATCAGCGGATCGATATCGACGGCAAACTTCGCGCCCAAGCCATCACATTCAAATTCGCCTGCGCGGCTCGTGGGAAGTCCGTAAATCGGAGTGGTCACGCCCGATGCGCCCACGCCGGTGAGCATCACATGCTCAATATCTGAAAGCGAAATGCTATTGTCGTAAACGTATTTGCCAAATGCTCCAAAAAGCGAAGTGATGGGGTCGGCAGCGGTGATATACATCGGCGATTGAACCACGCCGTTGTCCAATCCAATAATCTTGGTGGTGCTTCCGCCCACATCAATACCTATTACAAGTCCCATTTATGCGGTTGTTTTGATAGTTGTAATTGCTATTTTTTTATTTTTACGCAGTAAAATTAGTGCTTTTAGTGAAATGCACAAAAAATTTCGTAAATTTGTATGATTTTCAGATAAAAAATCGCTGAATTTTGGACATAACAATCGTCATAGTGAGTTTTCGTGTGAAGCACTTCCTTGAGCAGACCATCCGTTCAGCCCAGGAAGCGCTCAAGGTATTGTCGGGCGAAATCATCGTGGTTGACAACAATTCCGCCGACGACACCATGCCATACGTTAAGCCGAAATTCCCCGGTGTCACCTTTATTGAGAACAAGGAGAATGTGGGGTTTGCCCGCGCCAACAACCAAGCCATTATGCAAGCGAAAGGCACCTACACGCTCATTCTCAACCCCGACACCATCATCACCCCCGAATGTCTGCAAAAGCCTCTCGAATGGATGGCACAGCACCCCCACTGTGGTGCTATCGGGCTGCACATGATTGATGGCAACGGTCAATTCCTGCCCGAATCAAAGCGCGCCTTCCCCACTCCGTGGGTATCGTTCTGCAAGATTTTCGGGCTTTCCAAACTATTCCCCTATTCACGGGCTTTCGCTAAATATCACCTTCGCTATCTCGACGAGTTTCAGCCCCACGCCATCGACATTTTGGCTGGCGCCTACATGTTCTGCCGCACCGATTTGCTTCAGAAGATAGGTGGGTTTGACGAAGATTTCTTCATGTATGGCGAAGACATCGACCTCTCCTACCGCATGGTGAAAGAGGGCTACCAAAACTGGTACTTGCCTGTGAACATGCTCCACTACAAGGGCGAAAGCACCAAAAAAGACTCGATGCGCTATGTGAAGGTGTTCTACGAGGCGATGCTCATCTTCTACCGCAAGCACTTCCCTCGCTTCCGCGCCGTGGTTTATCCTTTCATCAAACTCGGTGTGCTGGTGCGTCAGGGACTGGCTGTGGCTCGCCGCCTGTTCAGCCGCCTTTTCGGCAAAAGTAGCACTCCGATTGAAGACCGTGCCGGCTGGGTGATTCTCAGCAGCAAACCCGATGCGGTGGCAAAGGCTGTGGGAATCAAGGATTACGCTACCAAGATTCCCGAATCGGGTGCAGCAAATGTGCTTATCGACGATGCCTCGCACGGTTATGAGCAAATCGTGGGCACCATAGCCGCCAACCACTCCAAAGACCGCTTCTTTCACATCTACGCCAATGAAAGCGGCATCGTGATTACCCCAAAAATGAATTGACGCAAATGGCAAACCTGCTCAGCAACGATAAAATTACGCTTCGGGCGATGGAACCCTCCGACATCGACCTCATCTACAAGTGGGAAAACGATACCTCGCTGTGGACGGTGAGCGATACCGTGGCGCCCTATTCGCGTGAGGCGCTGATGCTCTACATCGCCAACTGCGCCAACGACATCTACGCCAACAAGCAGCTCCGCCTTATGGTCACGCTCACCGCCACAGGCGAAACCGTGGGCACGGTGGATTTCCTCAACTTCAACCCCATTCACAATCGTGCCGAACTGGGTGTGTATATCTGCAAGGAACACCAGGGGCAGGGACTTTCTGCCGAAACGATGAAGATAGTGAACGCCTACGCCGCCCAGGGCATCGGCTTGCGCCAGCTGTATGTGTATGTGCCCGAAGACAACGCCGCCAGCATAGCCATGGTTCGCCATGCCGGATTCGAAGAAGTGGGCATCTTGCAAAGTTGGATAAAAACAGGAAAGGAATACCACAACGTGGTACTCCTCCAAAAAATCTATTAATGGTTCAGAGGATAAATACTGGGGGCACAGAAACAAAAACATAAAAAACAGCCTTTTGTCGATGCCAGTGCTTCGCACCAGTCGTTAGTGCTGTGGCATGTCTGATTTCAAGCAGAGGCTTGAATCTGCCACACCACAACCCTAACGCCGCCCTCTTACGAGGTCGGTGGCATCGCCAAAAGGATAAAAACCGC